>Ga0315339_1000388_pt1 | contig 58320 bp, 65 predicted proteins | sample ASW17metaG_FD_204514 | JGI IMG/M metagenome (GOLD analysis project Ga0315339, IMG submission 204514) | Ammonia-oxidizing marine archaeal communities from Pacific Ocean, United States - ASW #17 | ecosystem: Environmental > Aquatic > Marine > Oceanic | place: USA: California | collected 2016-12-05 | reverse complement strand
AGTCGTCTCAGGTTTCTCTCTGTCGGTGACTCCTCATCTAGCCAATCATACGCTCCATTTGCGAATCCCTTGGACCTATCTGCGCGTACCGCAGACGAGTTTGAGAGATCCGTATTTGGTGGAGGTTCGGGCGGGGTGCCGTCACTTGACATTGGTTCTGGCCCATCAAAGGGATCCAGAGCGAGTAATCCTGCTACCCCCAATCCTCCCCCCCTTAATGCTACCGCCCTACCAATAGCAGCGTCACTTACCCTTTGGGCACGGATAGCAGCCCTGCGCGCACTATATGTCTGTAAATTGGATCCAGGCCTTAATCGTCCACCTGGGCCAAAAGTCGCCTGCTTCAAAGCTTCTCTCCCCTCCTTAACACTACCAGGTATTCGCCTAGCAGCACCCGTACTACTAATTCTTTTATTGCCCGCCAAAAGTCTAGCTAGGCGACTGCCCATCCCACCCTTCCCGGCCATGCCAACCGTCCCTCTGCCAATGGCTGACAAAATACCCGAACCGCTTCCTAGTCCCATCAGCCCCGACCCAAGCCGTCCTATCCCACCGGCAATCCTCGCACCGGGATGCATCATCGCAGCCGTAAGTGCTGTGTGCCCAGCAGTCCTAAAAGGATTTTCTGCTGCATCTTCCCATGAGTCCGCACCAGTAGCCATGCCCACAAGCCTACGCATCCACCCAGGATCTTCGGTATCTCCACCGTCTTGATATCCGGGAACAGAACCACCGTATTGATATCCGGGAACAGAACCACCGTAGGCCATCATCGGGGGACCACCCATGGGAGGACCGACAGGAGGAGGGCCACCGGGACCCATTGGAGGACCGCCAGGCTGCCCCTTACTAGCTTTCATGGCCCCAGGAGAAGGACCGCCACCGGGACCACCCGCAGGACGGCTTTCTCCAGCAAACTCATCATAGGTTTGTTCACCGATGGTTCCTGATGGCTCCCCCTGACTAGCTTGCATGGCCTTATCGGCCTTTCTTGCTGCGTTACGGGTCCCCATCTCGGCTATAATTACGGCCTGTGGTGGTTTTTCTTCGCCAGCAACGGTGCTTCCCGGATTCTGAAACTCCTGCCCAAGGCGGTCATCAGGGAAACTCTGTACATATTTTTCCCATTGTACAAAACTAATAGCCATTATTATTTCCCGTCATCACCAAGTTGAGTTGCTTTGGTTGTTTTTATCCCATTTGCCGCTCGTAGTTAGAGCATCGTTTTGGCTCCAGATACTGCCTGGCTCTGAGTTGCCGTTCGTTTGGTTTTGCATACCCATGTTTGAACCGGCAAAGACATTTGGGTCCTGATTGTAGCTGTTGTTGTATCTGTTCTGGCCCTGTTTGCCCTGTTTGCCCTGGTTGCCCTGGTTGTAGCTGTTCCAGGCGCTCATGCCAGCAATACCAGCGCCCATAAGACTAGAGGTGTTGCTCGGTTGCGGCGTATACCTGCTTTGTGTAACGGATCCCTGGTAGGGAAGTCCAGACATAGCGGCCTGTTGCCACCCAATGTTTGCTCTTTCTTGATCTTGCTGGTTCTGCCAGTCCTGATAACCCATAGAGAGCGATTGATTCTGCATTCTACGCTGGTTTTCGCCCGCTGATTGCATCGCTCGCAATCTTTCAAGCTGCTGTTGCTGTTGCTGGCCACCTAGCTGCATCTGTTGTCCACCGACACCGGCTAGTTGACTACCCATCGCTCCCGTCTGGTTATACAATTGGCCCTGCGCCCCTACCGCGCCTTGCTGTTGTCCGAGCATTTGGCCATAGGTGCCCCAACCTTGCTGCTGGGCACCCTGGGCGGCCTGTAAGGCACCTAGCCCAAGCTGCGTACCAGCTTGCGCTGCCTGGGAGCCCTGCTGTTGGCCCGCCTGGGACATTCCAACGCCTGCTTGAGCGGCGTCTCGTTGCTGTACCAGCCCTTGTGCATATTGCTGTGCGCCCACCTGTGCGGCCCGTTGCTGTGCGTCGAGTCCCTGCATACCCATGCCGATACCCTGTCCTGCAAGAGCGCCCTGTCCCGCGAGAGCTTGCTGATACGTTCCTGCGCCAGCCTGTCCCATAGCCGCAGCTTGCTGCTGCGCCCTCATCTGGGCATCACTGCCATACTGGCCAGCAGCAATACCTGTTTGCATAGCCTGCATTTGTGCGTTTCTGCCCTGCTGACCTGCGGCCATACCCTGCTGTGCAGCCTGTAATTGCTGTGCTCCACCTGCTTGTGCAGCCCCAACACCAGCCTGTTGTGCCCGTAATTGAGCAGCGACACCCTGTTGGCCAGCGGCAGCAGCTTGCTGTGCCAACTGCGCTTGCTGGCTCATGCCTTGTTGTGCAGCACTGCCGCCAGACTGTTGGGCTTGCTGTAAGGCAGCAATACCCTGTTGCTGTGCCTGCACAGCTTGTTGTGCAGCCGCTTGACGGCCTGCTTGTCCAGCCTGGGCAACGCCCATTCCTGCAATTTGAGCCTGTTGTTCTTGGCCAAGGCCAGACTGTTGGGCTTGTGCCGCCTGCTGCTCCGCGCTAAGTCCGGCCTGCTGGGCCTGTTGCTGTGCCGCCCTGTCGCCTTGAAATGCCGCCTGTGCGGATTGAAATGCTTCTTGTTGTGACTTGCCGATAATATCGGCGGCTTGCTGTGAGGCGTCCCGCGCCTGTGTTGCAGCTTCGACACCTTGGCGAAGACCACCGAATGCGCCAGCCTGGGCTGCTTTCGACTTCAGTTCCTGACCCTGCATCCTCTGGAATTCCATCAACTGCTGTAACTGAGGATCAGTGACACCAGCAGTGTACTGAGACATATAGCCAGACAAATCTGCGCCACTCTGCAACTGAGGGGCCTGCCCGCCTATGTCACGCATACGTTGAGCGGCTTGTGCTCCAGCAGCCCCTGCTCGACCACCTACGCCAGTTATGGCCTCTTGGCCCGCCAGTGCTGATTGCTGACCCTCAAGGCCAGCCGCCCGTATATCGGCGGCACCTATCTGGCCAGCTTGCTGTGCCTGTAATCCGGTTCCACCCAATTGACCTCTAATGTCCTGACCTAACGCTCCTGCCTGACCACCCAAGCCACCCATTTGCGCCATGGCTTGTTGGCCCATTCCAAGAGCTTGCTGCCCAGTAGCGCCCATCTGGCCCATAGCGGTTTGGCCAAGCTGTTGAGCTTGGGTGCCCAGGCCAGACATTTGGGCCTGTCCAGCGGCACCAGCTTGTTGTGCCTGCTGTCCTAGTCCTGCCGCCTGCGCCTCACGGGACTGGGCCTGTCCTGCCGCACCGGCTCCAAGCCCCTGGATTCCAGTAGCATATCGTTGCTGTGCCGTTAATGCAGCCTGGCCTGCCCCCGCCATTCCTGCACCTAGACCAGACATTTGCTGTTGGCCTGCCATACCGGCCTGTGCCTGTCCAGCACCTAGCCGCTGTTGCTCAATTTGGGATTGCTGGGCCTGTGCCGCTTGCCCTATGCCCAATAGTCGTTGCTCTGCTTGTCCCGCCGCCCCTGTCTGCCTCATCCCCGCACCAGCAAGACGGCCTTGCAGTTCGGAGCGGGCACCAAGTCGGCCCATACCCAGAGCGGCCTGTTGTGCCTGTTGCTGTGCCTGTGCTGCGGCAGATCCAAACTGACCGGCCATTTGAGCGTACTGTGGCTGTAGGCCCATTAGTCCTTGCTGGGCACCACCGATCATTTGGCCAGCCTGACCAAGCGTTTGAGCCGCCTGACGAGTCCCCATCGGCCCCATGCCCTGGCCATACGCAACTTGGCCAGCCATTGCAGCAGCTTCAGGATTTGTAAACCCAGCAAACCTTTGCCCACCATACTGCTGATAGCCGCGACTTCCTTCGTTTACGATACGATCAGTAAGATTGGCCCACTGGTGCTCGGTCTGCTGCGGCACTCCATAGGAGGTAACCTCGGACATCTGAGGTGAGGGACCACCAGTTTGTAGCCCAATTATGCCGCCAGAAGCTCTTCTCGGTGTGCGCCTTCTTTCCCTTGCCTTCCGCATCAGCTCCCACAGTATCTGTCTTCTATGTTCGGTTTCATCTTCCCTCCGTATTTCCCTAGCCTCGTGCTGCTCACGAGCTTCTTCTTCCCCGCGAAGGCGGTTATCCCATCCACCAAAAAGCCGTTGAAATATACTTTTTCTATCTTCTGGATCTTTTTCCTGACCCATTAGTTCGTCATAGTACCTCGCCTTATCGCGCTTGGCGTCAGAGTTGGATGTCGATCCACCAACCTGATAACCAGGATAATTAATTTTTCTAGGCATAGCTTTATCCGTTGATATTGCCAACAAAGTCATCCCATACCGCCGCACCGGGAGACAACCTGGGATCAATTCCAGTGGCTGCATCTATTAATTCTTGTCGTCCTGCTTCTGCATCACCTGCGTTTACAATGTATTCCCCTCCAGCGAGCAGCGCCCTTACGGGAAGCGGACCTCCGCCAGCCACACGCTCCTGAAAGGCTTTCTCAAAATCTTTTGTCGAGCCACCAGCCTGATAGCCAGAGGTCGGCATCGGGCCAATGGCAACCATATCGTCTACTTCGCCATTGCCCTGCAATCCATTATCTGGATAAGGAGGCAGGTATCCCTCACTTACTAGCCCAGCCGCTCCACCTTCACTCGCTGCCATGACTCGTATTTGATTGGTTAGTTCGTCAATTTGTGCAGGAAATAATTTTCTAATCTCATCAAGAAGCTCTGCCGCTTGAGCGGGAGGCATCTGACCCTTCAGGGCCATTATGGCAACCTGCTCTATCTCTGGAGGCATTTCCTCGCCCCCCGGTTGCATCATAGAGGGGTCAATCGGACCACCGTCCGCCCTCATTGGAGTGCCTGACGGCATCGGCGGTTGCATCTGCGGTTGCATCTGCGGTTGCATCTGCGGTTGCATCTGCGGTGCCGGACCTGCGCCTAGTTCCTCCTGTCCACCAAGTCTGCCCATCAACCCACCATAAGCAGGACCAAATTGAGAAGCTTGACCGGCTGTGGGCATATTAAACGGATTGTGCCCAACCATTGGAGCGTTCCCGGTTTCCGATGCGGTTTCAGCCATCAGCCCAGCACGATAGGTGGGGTCCGAAGAAAATGCGGGAGTCGGGCTTGCGTTAGTCTTCGTATTGAATCTGGTCTGCGACTTCGGCATCACCCTCGGCCTTGCCTTAGGCTTCCAATGGCCCCCTGGGCCTCCTGCATCAATCCCGGTAGCCGGTGCCCTGCCGCTCCCAGGATCCCCATCAATTGGATCAAACGGTGACGGTGGATAAACATTCGGCCCCGGCACATCTGTCGGATCGAACGGCCCCGGCGCATCTGTTGGACTAACCGGCTCCCCAGTCTTCGTATACTTGGCCTGCTCTTCTTTTGTTAGGCCCGCTATGCGTCTCCCGTCAGGGGTAAACAAATGGGGGTAGGCCTCGCGTATGGGTATCGGGCCTCGCCCGTCATGTAAGTCAACCCCACCAGGGCCAGTTACGGTGGCTTCGGTCGTGGTGTTCGCGAGAAACTTGTCTAAGTCGCCATATTGCGCCTCCAGGGCCTCTCGTTGCTCTGCTGCATTTTTATAGCCTGGTCCCGCTACTCCTCCACGGATGTTCTCCCTGTGCTTTCTGGCAAATCCAGGGTCTAAAACTTGTTTAATTCGGCCTCGTGCGCTGTTAAGGGCCTCTTGGTAGGACCGATCTGAGCGATATGCTCCTTGGACGTTAGCTCTTATCTGTTCAGCGGATGGTTCAGGACCCGTGTTTCGTTCAGAGTAGGGAACGGCCATACGATCAAAGTCCTCGTCCTCTCTCTGCCGAGCCCGAGCCACCTGTTCCTTGTTCGGCGCTCTATCGGGAATAGGAGTTCCAAAATTTTCAGACAAGAAGCTATCAATCCTGCCCTGAGTTGTTCCCGTAAGGTCCTTATTGTCCTCCCACTCTCTCGTCATCGCTACCTTAGTTCTTTCGTCCGCTACTGCGAACTGAGCGGTTTTTAGCCTGTCATCAATCTGTTCCTGGCTTAGACCCTTTCTGAACCTAGCATCGAAGACTTCAGGGGAAGGGTAAAAGCCACCCTCCTTTACTTTGCCCATGTGGTCGCGTTTCCACTCTCCTGTACGCTTATAATTGGCCTGCTCTCGCTGATAGTTCCTGGCGTTGACAATAGCTCGTTGTTTATGCTGTTCGTATCCTTTAAGAAACTTAGCAGCAGGCTTTTTTTTCGAATATGCCCCCCTACCCCCCGGTCGTTCAGTCCCCCAGCCTTTACCTTGGTTGGGATCCTGGTAAAGAGACAGAACTTCTTTAGGAAGCTTTGAATGTTCCACTTGCTTGCCATCCTTCCACCATCCCCCACTCTGACTGTATGTCAAGCCTGGGTGTCTCTCTTGGAACGACCCACCCGATTGGTATCCCGGAAGCGGAAGTGACATCAATCCACCTTCTGCTCGCGGAAGAGGGCCTAGTGCCCCCGTTTGCTGAGAAGGAGTGCCCCCTCCTGGCAGACTAGCATAGCCCTGTGCTGGTGCGACATAGCCAGGAGTAGAGGATTGCGGCATGATAGCTTGGCTTTGGGCGGTATAGGCACTCGGCATCTGAGTCTCTGGATCCGGATTCTCCTGTGCCTGCTGTGCCTCAAGTTCGGCCAGAAGCGGATATACCGATGCTATTTTTCTGGGGTCTGACAAATAATCATACGCCTTACCAGCGCCTTGAGATAACCCCTTACCCCTGACTATGGATCTAATTCCGCCCATCAGGCTCTCGCCCTTTCCGCCAGCTAGGCCAGCACCCTTCAGCCCCGCACTCAAGGCCTTTCCTCCTAAGTAGCCCTTCATGCCACCCGCTAGGGCAGACTTCAAGCTTTTATTTTCAATACCACTTATTAACGCGCCAATACCCGCACCAAGCGCAGGATTAATTGCTCCAAGTACGACGGGTGCAGCTTTTTTAACAAGATTTTTAAATTTGGTGCCCCATTTGCCGCCCAAGAAATAACCGGGAATTTCACCACCGTTGGCGTAGGCAGGAACCCAACCACCATTGGAATAGACCATCGGCGTGTGGCCAGCAGTATTCGCCTCGTAGGGCACTAGGGCTTGGCCACCATTCTGATAGCCCGGAATCATGCCACCATTCTGATAGCCCTGAATCATGCCGCCACCAGCCATGGGTTCAATACTCATTTTCCAACTCGTTGGGGCTCCACCTGCGCTACTAGGATTATTAGGAGCGGAGGGTGGAGGCGATTGTGGTATGGCGTAGCCTGGTCCACCGCCATATGGAAGAGGGCGTTGCATCTGCTGCTGTCGCAGCGCATTATCATGTTTGAGAACCGCAGGCCTAAATCGCTCGTTCGGGCCAAATAGTGGCTGCTCAATCTGCTGTGGCTGCCGCCTCTGCTGTAGCTGCTGGAATTGACCACGCAACCCACCGATACCTCTGCCAGGGCTATAGTTCATCAACGGGCCGCTACTCATAATTTGCATTCTATTTCCCATCGGAGAAGGAGGCCTGTTTCTTGGATCGTCCGCTGGGTCAAATTGCTGCCCAAACTTTGGATGGCCCTGTGCGTATTTATAGCTCCCTGTTGGTCCATTGGGGCCTAGCCCTCCGCTAAAGAGGACTGGAAGGCCCTGTGCATCCGTTCTTGGCTCGTTCATACTGGACATAGCCTAACTCGTCTCTACGCCGAAGATACTGAACGACATATCTGCTGAACTTGCATAAACTGTAATCACATCGTTGTCGCTTAGGGTTATGCCAACAATGATGAATACAGTGTCGTTGGCGGCAACCGATTTCCCGTAGTAGATGTAGTGCTCGTTTGCTACGGTTGCGCCCGATGGACGGACAGCCACCCTGAAGGTGAGTGCCCCACCGGAACGATTGCAGGCGGCAATAGAACTGACCGTCGTTACAGTAGCATCTGGTACCGTGTACAGATCGGTATTAGTTGTAGCTAACGGTGCTGATTGCCCCAGTACCTTTAATGTATCAGCCATTGCTAGCACCAAGCAACAAGAATTGATATTTGCGGAGTGACAGAGAACTGTCCTTGTCAGCTTGCACCTTTACAGAATGTATGTCGCTGCTGACATCTTGGAAGTTTTGTTCGATGGTTCTACGAGATAGACTTTCGTCTACTTCCTTATATTCTGGTGGCGCAGAGTTCAATGCCCGATAGGTTTTAATTGGCATTTACTTGCGCCAACCCTTCTTGGCTTTCGTTTTTGCCTTTTGATTCAATTCACCATAATGAAATAGCTTTACACTAGACGCAGTATGCGTAACGCCACTATGCAATGTGCCATCTTTCATTTTGTGATTCTTGCCAGTATGCGCTGACCCGTCTTTTCTGTAGTGCTTTACCCCTTTCATATCATCACCACTTCACCTTGTCAGCCCAGTAGGCTGCGGACATTTTGCCTTTCTTTATGTTCTTGCCGTGACGCGCCTTGAAGCTGGAACGTTTCTTTTTCATGCGATCAGATTCACCAGCCTTTGGCTTGCCAGCAGTACTCGCACCCTGCTCTCCGAAGCGTATCGTCTTTACCTTAGACCCTTCCTTGGCAACGACCACATGGGACTTCTTAGGGTGTTTAGGCGTTCGCTTTGGTTTATTGTAACCAGCTACGCCGATTCGTTTTAATATAGAATCTTTAGCCATTATTTATTCTCATCGTCTGCCGTCCGTTCTGCCGTCTAATCTTACCTGACCTACGCGCCAGCCGTACCCAGAACCCGTGCTCTCTACCTTCATCGACACCTGCCTGGCCCTGCCACGGATAAACGATTGGTCTGTAGTGGGTGTTATCGTGGCACTGGCTATCTCAGATTGCGCTTGTGCGGGATAGTTGTGTCCGTTCAGGCTCACTGTCACCTCATTGCCAGGATCACCATCTCTAAATTGGATGTCTGGGATAATCCTATTCAGTGACCAAAACTGATAGCCATCACCAAGCTCTACGTCGCCCGTTTCGATATAGGCCGTCATCGCTGATCCATCATCGTCATGGCCGCTTTCGTGGCTGTACAACAAGTTCGGATAAATACCTTTTGCCGTGGCCCCGCCCCCTGTGGCAGAAGATGTAGCGAGGTCCCCCAAGGTAATCGTATAGGTGTCTGCATCCGTAATAGATGCAACAATATGCTGGTCGTTGAGCACCAAGGCTGATAGGCCACCGACTGCCGCTACGCTATCCAGAATAACATTGTCACTTACGATAAGCCCGTGGTCCGCGTCTGTAATCGTGACTGTGCCAGAGCCACTACTTGTCGCTATCGCATCACTGCTTAGGTCCCTGTCTCGTATCGAAGAAGCAAGCGGATAAGGCTTAGTGCCCGCATGGTTCCATGCGCCACGCACCATCGTTCCGGTATACCAAATGTTTTCGGCATAGTTAAAAACGACATACTTGTCGATTTCCCCATCACCAGATTCAGATGGGTAGAACCACATGACTTCGGAAAAGTCTGTGTTTGACCCAGTAACAACCTTATGGGATTGGCTATCATCGAAATCATCAAAGACAGTGCCCAGTACAGGGCAGACAAGTCTCTGCGCTGTTCCGGTATAAGTGTAAAATGCACCGCGATCCATGAAGTAGACTGCACCACCTGCGTTTATCGCCGCATTGGGCGACACCATCGACATCCCCTTGGCCGTCTCCGTGAACGAGAAGTAAAAGGGACTACCTATATATCTCATACTGACGATGCCACAATCGGTCCATATCAATATTTCCTGGCGTGTCATCATTGCACCGACAATTTCCGAACAAGCCGGTAATTCCTGGCCACCAGCACTATTGGTCGATAGCGGTTGCCATACCCCAGCAGCTTCTGAGCTAGACCATCTGACAAGCAGCGGATTAATCGTAGTTTCGCCAATGTTATTACAACCAAATGCGATCACATGACGGGCGACATCCGACATCATCACCTGATGAGCGGCGACAGGCGTGTAGTAGGTTCCGGCCTCGTATGTTGCAACTACGGCGGATCCGCCACCCGTGGCCGTGCCAGTAGCATTTGAACCACCAACATCTGCCGTGAACGTGGCCTTATTTGTAACAGAGGCTACGGTCATCTCCACGTTTAGTCTTGCCGCACTTATGCCGCCTATGGCCCCGCTTACCCCCGAAACCGTAACCGTATCTCCAGCGGTTGCCCCATGACCGGCTTTGTCAATGATCGTAATAACAGTAGAACCACTAGCGGTTGTTACCGGATCACTTGAAAGAGTCAGGGTACGGCGTGTTATACCGCTGAGTGCTACAGCAGCAGTTCCCGTACCCACGCTCTCATCCCAGTAATAAATATTCCCTTGCCGAACATTGGCGATCATGTCATCGCCAAAATTGACTACGGACCACAAGCGTAACTGATTGGCTTGACCTATTCCGGCTCCAGATCCCCAACCATCAGATCCCCAAGGATCTGCGCCATAGCCAGATGCCGATACATAAGTATTGAGTCCAGTATTGATCTGGAATGCAGCAGTTACACTGCTTCCACCACCGCTCGCGCTGGACGTTGCTTTCGTAGAGCACACAACCCGGAATTTCGTGTCGGGGTTGGCATCACTAGGATCGCCAAGTGCTACAATACGATGTTCTGTATTGAGTGCGCCCGTGCCGATACCTGCCGTAGCCGTTGCGCCCGCAATAGTTACATAATCACCTACAACTGCCCCGTGGTTTGTAGCTGTTTCGATGGTGACAACAGCAGTGCCATCGACAGCCGTGATCTTATCCGTGCCAAGCGTGAGTGTGGTGCGGATAGGCGTAATATCGTAGTAGTTGTCGCCAAGGTTTACATACAACTTGAGATTGGTTCCAAGTCCGACATACTTATTGCCGGAATCGGTAGCCCAGTCATGGAGTTTTCGGGCAGTTCCTAAGTAAGTTGCGGCAACATACTTAACCCAGCCACCGATCTTTTCGGCAAACCCTTTACGAAACCGCACCTTATCAGAATCATACCAAGTACCCTGCGCGGAGTACCTAGTACCATCCGTGAAAAGCCCAGCTTTGGGTGCGATTTTTGTAAAGGGCATAGCCGTTATTCCTTAGCGATACCGTTGCTCATCTTAATCGTCAAGCAACGCTTATTCCGATCATTACTGTCTAGGTCACCACCGACAATCTCATCGCCGGGACGCATACCTACACCTACGAGAAAGGCTTCCCATCTGGACTGAGCATTAACGTGTACATCACGAGACTCGTTTACGGCCTGAAGCAAGCTTTTAGCTAAATTGGCCTGCTCTAAAGAAAAACAAATATCTCTGGTAAGTTGGCCATTCGCCTTTGCATCCACGGGCTCACTTTCAGAAGTACTTTTATTTTCTTCGTTATTCGGCATTGGTAACCCTTTTTTTGTATTTAAGGTTTTTGATTTCCGTTTCAATCGACGCAAAACACTCTCCATGTAGACTCATCGTGTCGTTGGATCTGTTGACGATCAATTCAACTTGGGCAACGCCCTGCTTATTTTCGCCCAGTACGCTCTTCCGTCTGTACTTCAAGCTTTGTAATTCGCTCTGAATGAAGATCCAGACGGTCATCAAGTTTCTGGCACAATCTCTCCAGTTCTTTTGCTGTAGCCCTTAGCCCGTTTAGGCCCACCTTGACCCCTCCATAGGCAGCGCCAGCCGCTAGGATAGGCACTAGGGGGCCAGAGAGCAGTGTAATCAAGGCAGTCATGTCAGGATCCATTGCCACCCCTTATCTCGCCCCTCATTTCATACATCCTCACCTCCATTCTATCCAACCGCGTCAGCATATCAATATTAACAGATTCTAACCAGTTCAGCTTTGTGTTCTGGATGTGGTCTGAGCTAATTGGGGCATCCTGATTTTTTTCCATCGAAGTCTCAATTCTTTCAATTCCCTCAGTGTGTTGCACAGAGGCGTTGGCTATCGTTGATATGCGGGCGTCAAGTTGTGAGTATCCCCATACCCCCGCCATCAGTATCCCAACAAGTTGCAGCAAAAAGCTCAAAGAGAAGCTGACGTTAGCTGACTCCTTAATTGCTTCCGGCGTCATCAGGTCGGAATCTCAATCATACTACCCCTCTTCTGCTGCTTCTGCTGCGGCTGCCCGAGCTTCTCTCGCAACCTTCAGCGTTGGGAGAAACTCAATAACATCCTCCGTCCTGTACTCATAGGCCGGGAGATCCGCTGGGCGACCCGTCGTGGCATCTCGCAGATCTGTCATGTCCTCTACGCTCATCGTCAGCGACCCACGATTCCCGAGAGATGAGGGGATGAAGTCCTTCCCGTCCATCGTGCCGTAGTGAAATGCGACCACCAGCATCCCGGCAGAGTGTTCTCGCCTCTCATCGTAAACCTCGCCGTGGGTGTACCCATCAACTGCTGTGTCTAGCTTGAAGATCCTCATTTGCTTCGTCCTTCTTATAGTTACTGAACTGTGGATTCTAGCTCAATGACCCTAGTGGTCAGTCGCTGTTAGCTCCAAGGCTGGAATTGTTTCAGGCCGTATTGGACTGGAACAAGCTTAGTTTCTGAGGCACTGCTGAAGCTCGTATCCTCTTGGGCCATCCCGATAATCATGGAAAGCTGATCGGCCTTCATGCCTTCGCCTTCCGTTGATGAGGTGCAAATCCCATCACCCACTTCGATGTCGCCGTTCTCACCGTTACAAATAATATGTCCGTCACCCAAGCAATAGATTTGGTGGAGGTTTTCGTCATCTACTACTGATTCTGTGTACTGACCGGAGTAGGCACCCAAGACGTTCTTGGCGTAAGCCGACTGAGATTTCTGCACCTTGTAGAGGATGCCGCGCTCCATGTCCTGTCCGTCTTCTTGCTTGTAATAAATCTCAACAATCTCCACCAGCGTCCCGTAGGCGTAAGCTGTTTCGCCAACTGGGAGTGATGCGTCGTGACCAGCAGTGAAGGCGTTGTAACTAACGGTTCCAGAAGTGAAGGTGATGGTTCCCTGCGTAGTGCCATTACCCGATAAGATGGAAACGGCAGTGTTGGTGCCAGCGGCGTCATCTGCACCACAAATAATACTGATACCCACACTTGTAGTGGCGTTTCCGTCATGTCGGAAGTTGGCCGCATATTGGTCTGCGGTAGTCCAGAACGTCGCGAAGCCCGCCGCAGGATACGCAGCAGCCGTGCCTCCGTTAACGTGTGTTTTACCATCTGCCGCGATGGTCAGACGCGCAGTTCCGCCAGTGACAAAATGCAGATCATCAGCCGACTCTTCTACGATGTAGGTGTTCCCGCCGCCGTCGAGGTAAAACTTGTTGGTAGCCGGAATGGCGATGTGCCCGTTCTCTATTCTCAATCTGGCGGTGCCTCCGGTAAACACATCAACCGCATTAGTGCCAGTTTCTATGATGTAGGTGTCGCCGCCGCCGTCGAGGTAGAGCTTCTTGGTGGCGGCCAGCTTGAGGTCGCCCGCCATAGTTACACTGTTGCCTCCACCACCAAGGGAAACATCGTTCGCATTGTCCAGATAAACTAAATCTGTCTCAGCGCCCGAAGTGTTGATCCCTATAAGTTTCGACGTATTGTTGGTGCCAAGGATCACATCGGCTGTGACGGTCGCGTCGCCCGTGACTGCCAGAGTGGAAGAGGCTGTGACCGCCTTGTTGAGGTTGATGGCTGTCTGCGTAAGCTCCATCACGTTGGCAACTGATACATGGAAACGAATAGCGGCCCATTTGGTGTTGTCCCCGATATCCAAAGTGTCATTGCCTGTTACGACATTTTCACCCATCACCACTTTGTTCGCATCGTTGGCGTTGTTACGGGTATATACTTGAAAGTCTTTGTTGAGCCTGATGTCGCCAGAAGATGCTGGATTGGTTCCGATGATGACATCGCCAGAGGCCGTGATATCTGTACCGGCAATCGTACTAGCAGTTAGGGCTCCGCTCCCTAGTGTACCCGTGGTAACTAGATTCTCGTTACCGAACGTGATGGCACCTGATGTATCGGTAATTGAGCCAGCCGCTAGAACTAGGGTTCCGGGTTTGACGGTTGTCGTTGCCACAACATCGTCTACATAAAGATTTGCCCAGCGGACCCCCGTAGTACCTAAATCATCCGTGCTATCGGTGTCAGATACTACATTGCCGCCGTGCGTGGTAACGCCTGTAAGCGTGGTCGCACCCGCCACACTCAGGGTGCTGCTTAGTTCTAGGTCTGCAAGCGCATCAAGAACAGCAGCGCCTGATCCCGCGCCATCGGTGTATATCACAGCAATTTTGCCGCTGGCTATTGTAATATTAGCACCAGAGCCTTGGCTGATGATGATGTTCTGAGATCCGCTTGTAGCATTCTCAATGAACCACATCTTATTGACGGTATTCGGTGCCAGCGTAATGGTGCAAGCAGAGTCCAGTGTTCCTGTGTATTTCAGAAATAGGGCACGGCCTTCGTCAGCAGCACCATCTGCAATAGTCGTAGTATGAGTATCGGCGTTAGTCGTAATTGCCTCCGTACCAGAACCAAGAGCATCTGCTATAAGCTCTAGGTTCGTATTGGTGGAGGTGCCCCAAGTACCCGATTCGGCACCTGTAGCAATTTCCTTTAGCCGCAAATTATTTACATATGTTGCCATGTTTCTTTCCTATCTCTGGCAGAATCATTACGAGGGCACGGGCACCCAGTCAGGTGTCTGCGAGTCAGATACCTCTGACCAACTTGGTGCCTGTGAGTCAGATACTTCCGACCAACTTGGTGTCTGTGAGTCATCTATTGCCGCCCAATTAGGTGTCTGTGAGTCAGATACTTCCGACCAATTAGGTGTCTGCGAGTCATCTATAATACTCCATATATTGACTCCAGTTATCCCCATGGTCCCTACTACGCCCGTTACGTCGATATCTTGACTCACGCTCGTCGTAACGCTTCCTGCCGTACTCGTTCCTGCCAGCCCAGTAACAGTGACACTCCCATCCCCTGTCACCGTCACCGAACTCAACCCGCCAGTCGCAGCAATTCCAGTCAGGGCAATATTCGCATCAACCGTTACTGCCACCGAACCAAGTGCGCTTGTCCCTGCCACTCCTGTGACCGTGAGATTTGCATCACCTGTTACTGCTACTGAGCTAACCGCGCCCGTTCCTGCTATTCCCGTTAGCGCAACATTTGCCGTACCTGTTACGGTAACACTTCCTACTGACCCCGTTGCCAACACCCCCGTGACTGCAAGGTTGGCGTCTGCTGAAACAGATACCGAAGTCACGGCACCCGTTGCAGCTACTCCCGTCACCGTAACATTTGATGCACCCGTTACCGTAACGCTTCCAACACCACCAGTTGCCGCTATACCTGTTACCTCAATGGGTACAGGCTGGCCCCAAGTCTCAGAGCCCCAAGTAGAACGACCCCAGCCAGTTACGTTTGCCATACTACGCTATGCGAATAATTGCGTTACTCGCATCTGCCGCAGGGAAAGCGATAGTAAACGTACCAGCAGTCGCAGTCTTGTCCGCACCAAAGTCCAAGACAAGAACAGACGTATCACCACTGGTATCTTCGTTAAAAATCAAAGCCCCTCTAGCAGTAAATGTTGCGGTAGACCACGAGGTATCGGCAAAGTCCGTAAGAGCGGTAGTGCCGCTACTGGAGGGGTCTACCCGCGTTAGCGTATTTCCTTTAGCAGTGTAGTTCGTGCCACTGATTTCATTAGTTGAGGAATACGCTGTAGTGGCTGCGCTCATGGTCGCGCTACTCGTATAAAGCGCAATCTTAAACGTATTGCCACCCGAATTAAGGAAATTATGTTTCGCCTCCATTAGTTCCTTCTTGAAAGACGTACACATTGCCTGTGTAATAGCCATTACAACTTCTCCACGGAGTTAGCCAGGTCGTTATGGCCTGCTGAACGCAGCAGGGTAACGATCCTAGAACGATCTTCCTTGATTGCTTCGTACATATAATACCTTACCGCCTTCTCAATAAACCCCTTAAACTCCAACGCCTGCTCTGCTATCAAGGGGTGCGCGTCCTTGCCAACAGACATGACCTGATCAGACGCCCGCCTCGCCCAATGATCTGGGCCAAGGGTTGTGTCGTTGCTTGTCACGACGCTGACGCTTCCTACTTCCGCGATAAACATTAGTTGACTGGCACCCTGATGGTCCCATTCCTGTATTCATCAACAGTCATACGTCCTTCTGCCTGCATCTTGAGAAGATCCAATGCCTCCTGATACCTCTGCTGATACAACTGCATTATGTCCGCATCACCCTTCATGTAGGTGTATGCCTCTATCAGGGAGCCATAAAGCAGCACAGTATCCGCATTGGTGCCTAGCCACGAAGGGCTTGTGTCAACAATTGAGGCTGGCTGATAATAATAATGAAGCTCTGTGACAAAATCGGCATTCGGCGTAGGGCCAACAATAAACGTATCGCTGTCAAATACACCGTAATACTTCGGCACCCCTTCGGTAGACGCATTGGGGTAGGTAGCCCGAATAAAATTTGCATCCTTGTTCAACAAAAAGATTTGATTACTGGAGCTTGTTAGGGATAACGACAACGGAAAAAGAAAGTCCGTAGGCATCGACAGGTATTGGTTTCCGTCAGTGATCGTGCCAGCAACATTTTTCCGATTAACCGGCAAGTTAACCGAACGATAGATGCGTCCTTCAGCCTGCTTGATAAAAGTATCAATCGCAGCCACGAAACTTGTTTCCGTATTCTGGCAATAATCCTTAATGGCCGCAGTCAATTCAGCATAGGTCATGTAGTCACCGTCACCCTTCCCGCCTGTCCATGTGCCAAGATGTTTCCCGCTCCGCCTGCGTTTCCATTCCCTACGGGATCAAACGCAGACAATCGCCTGCTAGTGTCCTGTGACAAATCAGGGCGTGGGTCCTTAAGGGCCTGTGGGTCAGCATAATCACCCAGCCTGCCGAGAAAGTTCTGGGGCTGATCTTGGTCTAGCATATCCTTACCAACCATCAGGCCCGTCATGCGGCCAGCCTTAACCTGCGGGACCAGATCCTTGAGCTTATAACGAAACCCAGTGCGGTCGCAGAACCCAAAGGCGTACTTGCCAGCAGCATACTTGGCCATCAGCTATACCCTCCAGGCACAAAATGCACTGAGGCGCGGTCACGATCTTCTTGCTCTGCTAATTGCCATTGGAATTCGTATTCAGCTTTGAGTTCGGCAGATCGCGCAAATGCTTCTGGGTACTTCTGTGATATGAGATACGCCAGGCCGGACACAAGCGCAGGTAGGAAGCGGGCGGGAATGTCAGCGTTGTTTGACCCTGCAATGCCCGTATCCTCAATACGCCTAATGCGCTGATAAACGAACGTATAGTCTTTGTTGGGTGTGGGCCACAGGTAGACAACTGGGGCGTCACGCTGCTTGTCGATATACAGGTTTACGGGTCTCCCCTCAGTAAGCTTATTCGGGATCGTGGAGTACTGCGACACACTAAATCGCGATATAGGCAGGTCGCTCTGCGTGGTGCCAGACCCATCACGAATCCAGTACTGGATCAAGTCTATAGTATCTGCTGGTAGCGTAATCGTGGAAACACCGTCTGATGCGGTAGCGGTTCCTTGCTCCACGGTCCAGAAGTTTAAGCCACGATTCGTCCACTCAAGGGACAGGAGGTTCAGTGATCTACGGGCCGTATCCATATCATAGCCCGTCTTTGACTGAAGCCCGCACCGCTCAAATGCCTCTTCTACGACCTCTGAAACATCAAGGTTGAACGCAGAAGTTCCAGATGTAGCCATCAGTCTGAGTCCAGATCAGAATACCCGAACTTCTTGCGTACAGACTCCTTGTAGGGAACAACGCCACCCTTGGCCAGCTTGGACCCATTGCCAACCATCCCCTGGGACCTCATGTGAGATAGGTCAGCAAGGTTCGTATTCTTGATTAATATTTTTTTTAGCATATCGCCACTAATTAATCCGCCAGAGGCGTAGCTCGCGGCGATGGCCTTAGCCCGCTCCCTCTCCGCATTAGAAGACATTTAGTAACTCTTCCTTACGGCCACCATCACGGTATAGCGATCACCGCTTGAGTGGCCGGTAGTGGTGAACATAACATCCCCAGTAGGACTAGAGGCGTTATTCACGAGGGGACCAGCCTGTCGCCAGTCATAGAAACCATAGCCACTCAGTGTCCAGCAAATCACATCGGTGCTGGCGTCCCACAGAATGTCAACAGTCATGCCAGAGCAGTCGTACCACATCTGCTCAATGGCTACCTTGGCGCAGGCTTTGCCTGTACCAGACTCCGCTTGGAGTGCGGATACGTCAATCTTTTTAACTGCGGCTTCACCAGAACCATCAGAAATGTTGGTGAACTTCAAAACAGCAATACGGTCGCCGTCTTGGATCGTTTGGGACGTTACTGCATCAGCCATCTAATTCTCCCCGCAAGGACAGGACTCCTGCCCCGCTTGCAATAGGAGATAAGAACCGCCCACCCATTTAGATGGGCGGCCTATCTCAGTTTGTCATGTTAGGACAGCGACGCAGTCGTAACATATTCGATAATGAATGTGAACGATCCCGCAGTGGTAGCATCTACAGTGTTTGTAATATTGCAGTAAACCGTCCGCTCGGAACCAGTGTACTGAGGCGATACCGGAGCCGTAGTACCACTATGCGTTGTGCCTACCAGTGTGCAATCTACGACATTGCCAACAACGACAGTCGTGCCGCCGTCTAGGATATGATCGGTGATCGCCGCAACAATCTGGGCACCGGAACTTGATGTTCCAACCTCAAGCCCAATGTCTCCCGTTCCGATAACCGGAGCGGTGATACACACAATTTTGATTGCGGTGATGACAGTGTTGGCTGGCTGGGTAAACTCACCGATAGCGGAGCTATCGCCTGCTGTGGTATTAACCGTAACGCCTGAAGCGTGTCCGACACCCTTACCTAGAACCACCCTAGTAGTAATGGCACCAGTTGTGCCGCTCCTATCAACGGATTGGAATCCGTTTTCCGACCGTACTGGACCTGAAAAAGTTGTGTTAGCCATTAGTTTCTCCTGTCGTGGCTAGTGTCTATCAATAAATTGATAGTCAGGGAAAAGAAGAGGCAGGAACGGCCCCAATACGGGACCGTCCCCACCCCCCACTTACTACGCTCCGGGCGAACCCCAGATCCCAAGGGGATCAGAGACGCCAAAGCTGTAACGCTCGCGAGCCTTGTAGCGAACATTTCCGGTATCAAAGTCACCGTCCATGCTCGTTTCCAGGGCCACGCGCCTAAAGTGCTTCATTCCGTCTGGGATATCCGTCAGAAGGAACCACGCATCCGTGTCCGTTAGATAGTGATTCACAACCGTACCTCCCGAAATAATATTCATCGAACGCAATGCGTTGATGTCATTATCGGCAGTCCCAGGACGAAGCTCAGTCTTCATCACCCGTGTCGCCACAAACTGCAAGTCGGGCGGGATGACGAGAGTCTTCGGGCGAGCAGCGATCAATAGACCGCGTTCGTCCGTCCATTTACCAATCTGAATCACTGCGGCCTCAAGAGAAGTCTCGTTGAGGTCAGCAGCGGTAACCGGACGATTGGAGTTCTTGCCACCCGAAACGAGCGGGTGACCGTCACCACCAGTTACGCCATCACCATCTGCTGTGAACAGATTCACGCCATCGCCGCCCTGATAGGCAGCGGTAAACCCGTTGTTAAGCGGGAATACAGCCTTTACCTGCTTGGTGTGGGCCATGGCGCGAGCCAGTGCCTTGGTGTAACGAGCCGACAGTGAGTCGTAAAGATTGTCCTCCATGGCCTCTTCCGTAATGGCAAAGCCCATGGCAATAGTTTCGTGGTTGTACCGCGCCACGAACGACTCTTGTGCAGCGTCATACGAAATCGCATCACCCTCACTCTTTACGGGTGCTGCGTCGAAGCCCGAAAGCTTCACTTCTTCTTCAAAGGAACGATCCGAACTTTCTGTCTCGTAGATTTCGGTATGCTCGTCATCATAATTTGCATACTCCATTCCGAAGAGCGCGTTCAGGCCCGGAAGTAGTTCCTTGAGAAGTTGTGCGCGTGAAATAGCCATTAGTCAACCCCCCTTAGACGCCAGTGGCGTTCAAATAGGAATGATTAGAAGCTGACCCGCTAGACGCAGCGTTAAACTTCACGATTACATCCGGATAAGCATCACTTGCCGTCGTTCCCTTCGGAGGCAGACTGGTAGGCCCGTCAACAAAGTCGATGATACGGAGAGGCAGCGTGTTCGTTGTTGCTGGCGTGCTGCCATCAAGTGCGTTTTTAGATTTACCGAAAGTAGTACTGCCCGCCGTGACAACCACAGATGCGTTAAGACCGCGATCCGTAGTGTTCAATGCCTCGTCGGCTTGCATCTGGAAAACAACAGAAGGATCGTCCAGCACATACGCCATCGCGTCAGTGGCCGCATTCGATGCAGGCCAATAATTTGAAAACGTCTTCTGGCTGGTCGTGGGGTCCGTGTAAGAGCAACCCAAAAAGATTCCAACTGAGGTAAGCGCAGTGGTGCCAGCATCCTTCTGGATAGTACCATCCGCTGCCACCTTACAAAAATCACCATTGGAGATCTGTGTGCCGTAAGTAGTGATAATCGGCAAGTGTCTCGTCTTGCTAGTAAACGACCCGGAAGCACTAAGAGTGCCTATAGGCCTAGCCCCGTATGGGGACGCTGTAGTAGCCATATTATTTTTCCTAATTTACTTCAGATATTACTGGTTAGATAACCTTAGCGTTTACCGCCACCACCAAAGGTTACACGAGTTTTACGATCAGGCGGGAGAACGGGCATCCGAGGATCGCTTTCCCGCATATAACTGTTATCGACGGCTTGCATCTGTGAGGCGGCGTGTCTTTCGTAGTAATCGCGCCTCTTGCCTACGCTTTCCGCAGACTGCTTGCAGAGCAATAGCCCACCGAGTTCGATCGCTCCCTTCTCTTTCCATTCCGATTTATGATCGCTCATAATCCGGAGTTCTGGATGGTCTTCGGCTTTAACAGGCTCCCAGCCTTCACGAAATTTTCTGGAAACATTCGTGTTGTCTGCGCTACCTACCATAGATGTTCGTATCCACCTGAACACCCAACCGTCCTGGGGATCGGGATCTGGAAGAACCGATGCAGGCTCCCACGACATACTGCGAGCCTCGCTTTCACGAGTCTCTGTCTTCCTGGGCTGCCTGGGGGCGCGTTCGTTGTCCATTAGGACATCTCCTTAATTAGCTGTGCCGCATACTGTTGTGGCGTGATACCCAGGCGTTCCGCGAGCTTAACCTGGGTCTGTGTCAGCGTGATTCTTTGCGATGGCGCACCACTATTTCTAGATGCCGGTGCAACCACGGGACTCGCTTTACGTCGAGGTGCAGTATCAACTACGACAGCATTACTTGAATGCGTCGAACCAGTACTGAAGTGCGTAGGAAAGACTTCTTTCATACGATTATCTATCAATCTATAGTACTCATCAGAGTCTGGGTCAATACCCTCCTCTCCTACCAATCGTTCATGTACTCCGTATGCAAAGCTTGTCATCTCTCTGTCTTGGCCGAACCAATCGTTCTTTTCTTGCCAGTCCACAGCGCTTTGAGTGGGTTCTGGCAGAACTTCAGGTACATATTGCTCCGAAGCCTCATTTGCCAGCGCCTGGTCCTGGGCAAGAACATTACGCTTCCAATTGTCAATGATTTTCTGCGAAACAGACGGCGCATAGGCCTGAGCAAGCTGTGCATTGGTCAAGTCTTGCTGCGTTCTCGCAATTTCCCCCGAATCGCCGGTATCGTGTGCGTTTTTGAAGGCTTGTTCGGCCATGGCGAGCGCAGTACTGGCACGTTGCTTCGCCTGGTGTGACAATGCCTCTTGAGAGTCCTGAACAAGCTGTACAAGGCGCTGATTTTCGGTTTGTAGCCCCTGCGTATAGCTAATAGCCTCATTTGCAAGCTTAGTGGAGGACTCTTTGGCCCTGCGCTCTTCGTGAAACTCCCATTTTAGCTTTTTGATGCGTTTTTGGGCGCGACTTCCCAATTGTTCCAGTTCTTCTTCGTTCGCAGAGCCTTCATCGTCCGATGTTCTGACTGCGGGAGACCTTTGGTCCTCTTCTGGGCGGTCATCCACGACTTCGACGCTCAATTCTTCTGGCTTCGTCGTGTCAACGGTGTGCTTAATGCCTAAAAACTTGTCTTCTTCGCTCGTCCTACTGATTTCGTCGTCCATTATGCTCTTTCAACCCCCCTGGGATCTTCTACAACCGCTTCGACGGTATCGTCATTGATTAAACGAAATTCCTTGCCATGAATTTTAAGCCTAGTGCCGCTAAATGCTCGAAAAACGACCCAATCACCCACCTGGCAGTACGGACCACCGGGAAATCGGCCATAATTTGCGTAAGCATCCGGCCCCATGCTCATTACCCAGCCCACAACGGTCGCAATGGACTCTTCATGCCGCGAACCTTCTGACTTTATGATGCCTCCCTCGGTCATTTCATCAATTTCGGGGAGTGCAATTAGTAGTTTATAGCCCTGGGGCTTCGGTAACTGTGATGCATACCTGTTCTTACCGTCCTTGGAAGGTGCCGACGTATCGTCTTCCTCGGTTTTCGTCAACCTGCCAAGCTGATCATCAGCTTCCTTCGTGGTAACTTCTTTTGCGAGCATAGCCACTAAGACCTCTCGTTGAATTGTTGCGCCAGGATGGCGTACCTCAGGTTACAAGTCCCTCTTACAGGTTTCTCATTTGCTCATCTAGGTCTATAATTTCGCGCTCCGCCCATGCCAGACCTTCAATACAGCCGCATACTTTTCGATATTCCTCCATATCCTTCGCGGAGCCCATTGCCAAGTGATCAGCAAGTTCGTTCATCTGAACTCTAATTTTCTTTTTAAGCAATGTCAGAACATCGTCAGGCATTCTCTCCCCCATCCCTTCTCGTGCCCTCGTCCGCGTCTTTGCCTAACTCACGACCAAGCTTGAATCCTTCTAGCTGCGTCTCCATATCTATCCTTTGCTGATCGGATTTAGTCTTCGCAATCAATGCCTGCTCTTCCAGCGTCAATCCGGCGGCTTCTATGCGCTCTTTGCTTTCCAGCTTGTCGCGCTCCAGTTCAAGCTTCGCCGCATCCCGCCCCTGATTCGCCGCGAGCTTTTGCTGCTCAAGTTCCTGCTTGGCTTGGTCGGTCTGCTGTTTTCTTTGGGCGTCTTGTTCCTGTATAGCGAGTTCGCGTTCGCGCTGTTTAATGATTGGATCCTCCTGCTGCTTCGCTTGCTGTTCCGCTTGAGCCTTCTGCTCTTTCTTGCCCGTCATCTGATCAGCAGCGTCAGCAACCATGACACTCAGTCGTTTCTCCAGATTTGGAGGCAATGTTTCATTGGTCGGCGGTAGCGGAGCACCAAGTTCTTCTTCGATCTGCCTACGGAAGATAAATGCCAGGTGTTCACGAACGTGGGCGTCCATAGCACCACTGACCGCTTGTCCATTTGGACTATTTTGCACTATCTGTGCAACGTCTGGGTCATTTTTTATTGCCATGTGAACACGCATATGCGCGTCATGGTCCTGATATTCAAATGCTTTAACGGGGCGGAGTATCAACATATCCTGGTTTTCGCTGACAGGATCCGTAGGAAGTATGTCTTCCTTTTCTGGGACAACCTTGTCGGCATTCGGAATACCGATAAGCTCCATCATCTGCCTGTGCAGAAGCGGCATATCATATAGATCAGGGGACTGGGCTGCCAATTGCAGCGCAGCTTGGTACTGCATGATCCGTTGTGCCATGCTAGACGCATTGGGATCCGACACGGGGACGATATCAATACGATCATCGAAGTCTTCTGCCTTGATACCCTCCCCCTCATCCGTCTCGTATGGGTATGAAGGATCTGTATAATCGCGAACAATCGTGGCTAGAATTTTATATTCTTGCTTAAGACTTGCATGAATACGCGCTTGGATCGCGGACTGCACCTTCATTGCCCGCTCCATGATCGCAAGAGTAGTCCCTACGGGAGCCTCCGAATTCATGTCTCCTACTTTGATATCAGCCATCGAAGCAAATCTTCGGCCTTCCTCCACGATATTCCCAAACAACTGATAAAGAACCCCAGATGGTTCTTTGTATGGAAGGAAGGCGATGTTATCCCTGATTACACCACCGGGGACATCAACATCCCGAAACTCCCCTGGCATGATCGGCGTGTCATCACCCTTGATTCTTAGCCCACGGGTCTTCAGTCCTCCGGGCAAATTGGACAAAGTTCCTGCATCGACAAGTTGGCGCAGTAAGCTAGTCGCTGACTTCGCAAGTCCTCCGATCATATGGATCAAGCCGAGATTGTAGAATCCAATCCCAGGCACATATCCATAATGCACGAAATGCTGCTTTTTGGTTCTGTGGATATCGTCTTCGGACCAATTCCTGTAGATCGACAGAACCTTGCTGTTGCCTTTGTCGATTGTAACTACATATGGAAGCGCAATCCCATCGGGGCTCTCAAAGCCTGGTACGTCCAGATCAACGTGCATCTCCAGAAGCTGATGCCTCTCGTCTTTATCCCAGGACGGCTTCACGCCCCCAATCTCTATGTACTTATCTGCGATGGGGTTGCTTTCGATATTTGATGAGGTGAGTTCGCATTCGCGATAAAATTTACTAACCTGAAGCTTTTTTATCTGATTTGTGCTGCGATTCATCACATGGGTATAACGTTCCGCCTGTTCTAGGTCCGCTTCATTGAAAGCGACTACAAAGTCCTCGGCGGGCACAAACATGGAAGTCGGCCTACCAAGCGACGGGTCAAAGTAAATCTTACGGAAGGCTGAACCTGCAAGCGGAAGGCTGAACAGTAGCTTCTCCGTTTCGGAGCGATATTCTGTCATCACCTCTAAAAGCTGGTAATTGAGATACTGCTGAACCCTCTTAGCCTGCTTATCTCTTTCGGGACTAAACTTGCCCCAGATCTTAGTTTTGACTGGACCCTGTGCGGGCATGACCTCTTGAATGGTCTGGCTTTGAAATCGAACCACGGCCTCTGATAGCATGGGGTGGAAGACTCCACAGGCTCCAGCCCACGGAGTCGTGCGATCTTCAATCCCCAGTCCTAGGTAATCTAATCCTTCTTCATATTTCTGTTCCCAGTCGCCCCTACTACTCTTGTCGGCGTTGAACTTAGAAATAAGATCCGATGCAAGAGCCTCTAGTTCTCCGTCTTCAATATGTTCTGCAAGATTCGACTCAAACGGCACATCGTCTCCACTTACGGAAATACCTTCGGGATCGAAGTCAACGAGTATCCCACCGTCTTCCGTTTCCGTGAGTGTGGGCTCACCCGAAGGCGTATCCCCCTCATCTACCAAGAATCCTGTCGGTCCCATCTCAAAATCATCTTGATTAAAGAAAGGATCCATTGGTTTTTCTATCGGCATTTTTCAGCTCCCATGATGGGCATCAATAATAGTCTGCTTTGCGGGCTGGGAAAAACTCTTCCATCGGCTCATCACTCTTGATCGAAATAAAGCCACCCTGCCGAAACCGCAACAGTGCTTGTGTAGATGAGTCTACGAGATCGTCATGATCACCATTTGGGAATGAGGCGAATTCTTCGATGACCGCCTCGGCCCATCTTTTCTTGGGTGCCCACACGAGCCCGGAAGAAAATATATCAGAAATCGCATTTGTCCTAGCAATCTTATCCTTGCCACGGCTGGGGGTGTACTCCGCAACCGGGATTCCCATTCTCCTGAGTTCAAATATTAATGGGGTGCCAGCAGCTTTTGCTTCCACGATAAACGCATCCGGCTTGTACTCTTTCCAGACTTCATAGGCGCGGGCCTTCAGGTCAGGAAACTCCAGACGCTCCTGTATCGCATCTAGTAGGATAATGTTTGGCTCGTCCTTGCTGTTCGTGAATACACCCCAGGTCGTACACGCGCTGTAGTCGGCGGTTTCTTTTGCAAGAAACGCGGTGTCCCACGATTGAATCACGAAATCACACTGAGGTGGATCTTTTTCCGTCCACTCATTCCACCACTCACGCTTAATGATCGCGCCTTCCTCAGAAGTCGGATCCTGCTGGTACTGGGCACTCCACTTGGATATGGGCAGTTCTGCTTTCAACGACTCAAGCTGCTCTATCGGCCAGAACCCAGGCCACAGCGACTTCCCGCTGGGCAGGATTGCGGGAAACTCAATAACCTCCCACTCGTCTGCGCCACCTCTCTCTATGGATGCTTTAATAATACTGCCAGTCAGATCCCGTTTTGACCACCGAGTCATCACCAAGCAGATCGCACCTCCGGGCTGGAGCCTCTGCCGGGGACCGGACGTATACCATTCATACGTTCGATCATACACTGAGGGGTCCTTGAGCGCAGCTTCCTGCTCAGAATGCGGATCATCCACGATAAGAATATCAGCACCCTTACCCGTGACGGCACCGCCTACGCCAATAGCGAAGTATTCTCCACGCTTATTGGTGTCCCAACGACCTGCCGCCTTAGAGTCCGAACTTAGAGATACGTCGGTGAATATTTTCTTATAACCATGGGACCCCACGAGATTACGAACCTTCCGCCCAAATCCAACTGCCAACTCTGCTGTGTGGGCAGTCTGGATAACCTTTTTGTCCGGATACCTACCGAGATACCAGGCTGGGAATAAGTTAGATGCGAATTCTGATTTTGTGTGGCGGGGAGGCATATTCACTATCAGTCGCTTCAAGCTGCCATCCGCTATGCGATTGAAAGCATCGGCCATGACTTTGTGATGACTGCCCTCAATGAATGCGGGCCACATTTTTCTAACGAACGTCAGGAAGTCGTTCTGAGCGTCAATCCTTTGCTTGGCTTCCGACAACTCGTTCAGAAGAACTAAGATCTCTTTTCGGCTGTGTGGCGAAATGGAGTTTAGTTGTTTCGTGATCTCTGCGATGTCTACGGCCATCCACGCCCTCTGTGTTTGTACGTCATCCAGTGCGTTGTGCCTGCCAGCCAACCATACTTGGCCGCATAGCGCAGAGCCACCAGGGTCGATGCACCCAGTAGCAACGTTAACGCACTCGCCTTGGCCAAACTCATCCCCTTTGGCACCGCCGTCCCCCCAAGCATCTAGAAGCTTTCTATCCTAATTATCTATATAGATAATATAGACTAGGTAATCTAGACTAAATAATCTAGTCTAGATAATCTAGCCTAGTAACCTAAAATAATAATCTAGCTAGGTATTCAATCTAGATATTAGACTGCCACGAAGAATCAGTTCTGAAGCGCAATGGCTCGTGGGAAGAAGTGGTAGAGTTTAAAATTGGGCCACCGTTTGAGCAAAACACTGTTTATAGTGTAGACAACCTCAAACCTCCAGCAGGGGGGGTCCCCCTCACCCCCCTCTCGTCGCGGAACGAATGGTGCAAGGGCTCTTTTCGACGCCTCCTGGGACATGATTCGCAGGACGGATTCGCGGTTGTAGCTCCGCGAATCCACAGGCGCGGTTGTAGCTCCGCGCCTTTAAATTGCGAATCAACAGCTTGTTTGCTCCCTAAGGCCCGGATACGGTCAACCAATCGGTCACGGAACCGATTGGGATTCCCGAATCCGAGCCTACTGTCAGCCAAATGCGGTCAACCGATCAAGATCGGGATTCCCGCATTTCCCGCAACTGACCCAAACAGCCCACCCAGTTGGCTTCCAGAGGAAACAAGCTGCCCAGGACTGAGCGTCAGAACCCACGCACGCTAGTGTCTGCGTGGGTTCTGAGTGTGTGTATCCCAGAATGTATTTGTCTGGGGACCCGGCGCTGTCATTTCCTGGCAAGCCAGAAATGAACACAAGTGTCGCCTGACGCCCCCTGAAATCTTTCCCGTTGGTCATACAGATTTCAGTGGCCGCCAGGACTCTGCTTGTGAGCGCCACCCAGACAAAAGGAAGGGGGATACAACAGCACACCTACGAAACGTGCTGAACCCGAGCAGCAATGTCTGCTCATTACCAGGAGAACGTATCATGTCAGGACGAGCAACAGTCGCTGAGTACGTCGCGGCCCGAGCGAAGGCGGTCCAGGCCTACGTCACAGGCGTAGCCGAAGCCACCATGCGAACCGGCGAGAAGAATGAAGCCGACCGCAAGAGCGCGGAGTACTTCGTGGATCTGGGCATCGCCTGGACCAACGCCCCGCCCAGCGTCCTCAAGGACACGAAACGGATGCGTGATGACATTGAGTTCGACTTTGAGGCGGCCAAGGATGGTGCCGAGCGCAAGGTCGTAGCCCTCCACTCAGAGCAGACGGCGGCGGCGGCCGAAGGCGTCGGTAGGGCTCCGTCACTGAGCCTGAGTGACGCCAAGAAGAACTCGACGAAAGGTATCCGGATGAGAAGGAGCGTCCTTGAAAATACCGTCGAGTGCATCAAGCTGGATCCGGCACTGGCCCGTGATGCCTACGCCAGAGCCAAGGTCAAGGGAGCCGACGGACTCAACTGGACAGAACTCTGTCACATACTGTCCAATCCGTTGCGTACGCGAGCGGCGCAGAGCACCATGAAAGTCGCCGTAGGCATCGCGGAGGATGGGCGGCGTCGGCTGATGGGCGAGGACTATGCATCGACCCATCTAGTCGAGACTCGTGAGGTGGATGGCAAGAAGGAAGAATACACCACCACCACCTTCGGCCCCAAGGGAAAGACCGAGGATGTCGAGGTCGTTATACACCTCCTACCTAGCGGCGAGGTTTTCTTAGCCGCTCAGGGGGCCGTAGAGATCTGTAAGTCCCGCCTCGCCAGTGACAATACGATCATCCGGAAGTTCTTAGACGAAGCTAGAGATTCGGAATTCTCCATCCGCGAAGCGCGTCCCAAGCTCACGGACCGCTAATCTCCCTCACTACCGGGGACAGTCAGGCTTCGGCTTGGCTGTCCCCAAGGGGTATCGTAGCATGAACGACGACGCATTCCTCCGGTTTATGAACGACTACCGGGACTACCTCCTCTTGGGTAACCTTAGAACCCGCGAAAGCTACGAGGAAGCCTACTACGAGTACTACGCATGGAAGCATCGGGCACTCGACGAGAGTGTCCACGAGTTGGATCTGCACTACAGCAAGGACCGCGAACCGTTCGTGGATATCGACCAGATCGTCCTCAACCTAGAGGACTAACAACCAGTACCAGGGGACAGTCAGGCTTCGGCTTGACTGTCCCCTTTTTTTTGTTCCACGAGGGCCAGAGCGAAAGGACGCGAGCTAGTGTCGCTCGCGGCTTTAACAGCGAGGACGCGAGCTAGTAAGGAAGGTGATGTTAATGTGCTCGCGACTTGTTTTTAACTGCGAACCGCCCACCCCGCCCAGCCACCCCGCCACCCGCCCCGCCCACCCCGCCCCACCCCTGCGCCAGCCGCGCGGTACGGGTGCCTCGACCCCTTGGGGAAAATTTCCCCATCAGTCCAGCCGACCCCAGCACGAGGTACGGGTGCCTAGCTTGGGTTAGTCCAAATCATGTGGGGGAAAACTTCCCCATCTGATTTTTAACATACCCAACCCCTACTATACTACCCCTGCTATCAGGCCTTCGCTGGGAACAAGACAGCCAGCTTCTCTAGCAGTTCTTTCTCGACATCTTCAGGGGTACGATTCTCAAACGTGATGTGAGTAGACTCCTCAAACAATCCGCTTGTCTTGCCAAGCAACTCAAGTGCCCGCACGCGGGTCGCGGCAGGGTTCTTACTGTTCTGCGCTTCGTCCTGCAATCGCTGAACCACCCAGTCTTTGCTTAGTTTCTCCTGCGCCTTGACCGCCGTGGCGTCACGCTTCTTTAGTGCGTCGATATGCAGTTGCACCTTCTTGTTCTTCGCCAGTCGAGACGATGCGTTCCACACCACCTGATCCTTCATGTTCGACGCATCATACGCCTTGCGATAGGCGTCCGTGTAGCTATCGCCTTCAGCCACAAAGGCCGCGAACGCCGACTGTTTCGGGCTAACACCATTGGGATTAGTCATAATCCTACTTTACCATTAGCCCCTCACCCCGTCAACAGGGGGAAACTTTCCCCTCCATCAGGTCAGCCCAGCCTTGGGTTAGATAGGGATTTACACAAATCTTGAAATTGGTTATATTTATTGGTAGGATAAAGAAGGCGCGGGGCCTTACAGGAGAGGTGTACCCGCCACCCATATGGGGAAAATTTCCCCAACCGAAGGCACGACCCAAGAGGAGGCACTAGCAGATGCCGTACGGGATCAACGCGGCTGTGGCCGCGAACGTTCCCACCTGCGCCAAGGCGATAAGTCCATCCGTCTACTTCATGGCAGTTAGATGCCAGTCGTATGAGGAGGCTTATGACAAGTGGCTACGCAAGATCGAACACCTCTTGCCGATACCGTTAGTCAAGCCATGGAAGCGGGAAGGGAAGCACCAGCAATGGGTTCCTAACACGACAGGCCAATACTCGCAGGGAAGAACCGACCCTGCTGATTACAGCCATCGTGCGACGGAGCAGACGCGATCCGTTGAGGGGTTCAGCGCGGGCGCAGTCAAGGCCAGCCCAACTATGGGGAAAACTTCCCCACTAGCGAGCGGCATCCGGAGAATACCCAAGGAGCATGCGTGCCATGGGTGTGGCAGGGATATGCGGCGGGCGTGGATGGCCGCTGGCAACACCATGCGCTTGGTCACGGACCACAGCAAGTGCATGAAGCAGGCCGTGGATACGTCCGTGATTGGACGCAAGGCCGGAATGGCCAAGAGGAAGTAATACCATAACCGGGGAAATTTTCCCCAAGCACAGGAGGATAGCAGTATGCAATGTTCCATTTGCAGTGGGCCGGTTGATGACATGCATGGTACTAGGCACCCCGAAATAGGGGAAGTTTACTGGACCGGAGGACATAATGCAGAACCAGTAAATGATGGTCGATGTTGCACTGTGTGTAATGATATGGTCGTGATCCCCTCCAGAATAAAGCGGCTAAAGACCATTAAGGATCAGCCCAAATGGTATGGGAATCCGAATCCAGAGGTAGATAAGCCGGGGAAATTTTCCCCATGGGTGTGTCTCTACTGTGGAGGCCACGGACCCTGCACAAAACCCGAGTGTGTGGAGTCCCTTGAGGCAGCCAAGGAGAGAATGGGTGGGAAAGCCGAAGACATAGGGTGGGATGATGTGTTGAAAGATTGCAGCGATCTTTACGAGGTAGCAGAAGCACCGGAGGATGGTTCTGGACTGAAGGGTAAACTCCCGAAGGGATTGTTGGAGCCACCCGACCGTGGGTGTAAAAGCACCATGACCATGAGCAAGTGGGATATACGTTCCATCCTAGAGTTAATGGTGAGCATGCAGAGGGACGCGGGCGTTACAATCGCTGGCATCCTAGATGAAGCAGTCTCCTACACTGTTGGAACCTACCATTCAGATGAAACGGATGGTCACGAGTTCGCTGTCTCCCCTAGGCTGGGTCATTGTACTTGGGGCTGCGAGGAGTCGCCGGTCATGCTCTGCGTCTACGACAGCTACAAAGATCCCGCAATGGATGAATGCCTCTACTGCGGCTTGCCGGATGAGCGGAAGTAAACCAGTAACCGAAGGAGACCGATCATGAGTACAACAGAGGGCCTAGTGATGGGAATGCGCTGGGAGATCACCCGCAAAGACTGGGACGACGCGCTCGGGGAGGCCAGACACGACCCGCCGCTGTGGGCTGTGCGAGGGCTGGCCGTGTTGCTGTTGGCGTGGTGGTACGCCCACGAACTGTGGGATGCGGCAAGGAAGTAATACCATAACCGGGGAAATTTTCCCCTAGGGAGGAGAACTATGAAAATTGTATTCGATATCGACAATACACTGTCGAATTTAGACCATCGTCTGCACTTCATCCAACCCGAGTCGGTGGGCGAGAAAAAAGATTGGGATGGATTCTTTGCAGCGTGCGAGCGGGACGCTCCGATACCTCAGACCGTGAAACTTTGCCAAGATCTAATGCTTGCGGGTCATACCGTGGAGTTCTGGACGGGCAGGAGGGAAGCCGAGCGGGACACGACAGTTGAATGGTTGAACAAATACGTTCTGACCCGTGAGGTATGCGCGAAGGGATGGGGTTACCCTCTGTATCTTGTGAAGTTAAGCCGGTTGGTCGATTCATCGTGGCGCTTGAAGATGAGAAAGGATGGCGACCGCCGTCGCGATCACGTTGCCAAGATGGAGTTCATCGACTGGGATCACCCGCCCGACATCATCTTTGATGACAGGGCCACGGTGGTAAAAGCCTATCGGGAACTAGGGCTCACGGTATTTCAAGTAGCCGAGGGAAATTTCTAGGGGACGAGGAAGTAATACCATAACCGGGGAAGTTTTCCCCATTAATACAGGAGAACGTCAAGCGATGAGCAAGAACAATGGACTAGAGCGCCAGCGCATGAGACTGCGAAAGATACGGGAAGCCACCATCAATGCATGGTGGGAGGCTAAGTCAGATCAGGACCTAGATAGCTCCCCCTTCCTCTTTGAGCAGATCGACAGGCTACACCGTGCCACCAACCACGAGATATCGCTACTCTTCAGGATGACGGGAGAATGAAGGGCGTGACATGTGGGCACAGCCACACACAGCCCTTCACATGGTGGGAAGTAGACGCACGGGGCATCCCCTTGTGCAAGGTATGCGATGACTGTGTGGACGAGAAGCTGTCCAAGTATCGACAGGACGTTCTCACCGACTCAGGCTATTGGGCGGACGAGCCCATCGAACCGGAGGATTACTAAGCTATGAATATTCTCAGCGAAGTATTCTACGACTTTGTTTTAATATTTGTAATCGGGTACGCCGCAGGTGTGATATCCGCGTGGGTCATAGCTGATATCAGTGCCTATTACAGGGGCGAGAGCAGATAGCAAGGGGATGTCCGTGAATAAATTTATAGACCAGGGAGGAGATTATGCTGCATCCGAGCAGGGATGACGTAGACAAATTAATGGCGCAGATACGGGAAGCTATCAGCCTAAGGGTGGAGTCCGAGCTATCCCAAGGAGCTTACACACGGCGAACACTGAGGACAGAATCCGACGCCAGAGTGAGAGAGGTCGAGTACATGGTATACGAGTTGATAGATGTGGGTTTCAGTAGTGGCTACAGTTTGCGTGAAACCAGAACTTATTAAAAATAAAACTTAGAGGATTATTATGGCGCTATCATCTTGGATGGCAGAGAACTTAGAGGCTTGTATTGATGACATGACTGAAGTAGCAGAGAATCTTAACTCTGCAAGGGGACCATGCTGTCAGGACAAGGCAACATTTTTGGTGTGGCACGACCAAGAAGAAGGCCGACTACACAAGCGCGTGGTCGCAGTGGTGGCAAAAATCGAATCCATACTTAGTGAATATCATAAGGTGGCGGGGGGACGCATGAGCGCCACAGAGGCCCAGACAGAATCACTCTATAACCGCTTGCAAGAAATTACCAAAGGAGGGGGTGTGTAGTGAATAGTTGTACCCGTAGGATCGAAACAAGGTAGGGGAAAAATTCCCCTCAGTTCTAGAAAGAGGAGGTAGGTATGCACGATTCAGAGTATCACCTTAGACAGTTCGTGGAGCCGAGCGAGGTGCCCGAAGCCGCCGCCCAGCTAGAGAGGGAAGGCTATCCAGTGATTCTGTCTGGACCACCGGGGCATGGTAAGACTGCTGCCGCCAAGCAGGCGGTTATAGAGATCTCTCGCCGCCACAATGACGGTGAGCCCATGTCAATTGTGAACTGCAATTCTGGTAGTAGGCCAGGAGCAGGCGAGTACGGTATGCAGGTCTTTAATGCTACCGGATACGATCCAGAAGATTTCGCAATGCCCGCTATCGGAGATAGTACCTACGACAGGTACGTCACGACTGCGTTGCCGGGAGCAGATGCAAGTTGGACGAAGGGTGTGGAGCGGGAAGACATCCGCTGTACTGTCATTGCCGAAGAGATGGGGAAGAAGCCAGAGAACTTTAAGATCTGGTCAGAGCTTTTTAACGAGAGAACTCTGGGCACCAACTACCAAGTGCCGCCCCACACATACTTCATCGGCACAACCAACGGTGCGGACGATGGAGCGGGGGCGTTCGCTATGCACAGTGACTTGATCAGGAGGGCGTGCATCCTACAGGTACGAGCCACCGTCAAGGGCTTCTTGAAATATCACAAGGACGAATTGCACCCCCTGGTGTCAACCATCCTCAAGTACCAAGGCGACCAGTTCTTATTCACCCAGAACGATGAGGCGAGTGGGCAACCTTTCTGTACGCCTAGCACAGTTTTCCAGACCAGTAATTTGTTAAGGGATGGACTGGACATGGAGTCCCCCGTCTCTGAGGCCATAGTGCTAGGGCTTATTGGCTTCCGAGGCACGGCAGAATTGTTCTCGACATACAAGGCGGGAAAAGATTTTGGGGACCTAGACATGATGCTCGCGGACCCCGACAGCTACGGCCCTGAGATAGATAAGCTCAAGAGAGACACAAGCCGCAACGGGAGGGCGCTGCTATGCAGTGTTATTTGTATGCTCGTGTCTCGCTTGGATAAAAAACGTAGTACTTACAATGCACTTGGAGGAGCCAGCCAGATTAATAATATAATTAAGTTTGTAAACAGAATCGACCAAGAAGCGTCCGTCGCCTGTGTGAGTGCGGCGCTTGCACTAAACAAGGACATTCAAACAGAAGAGGAATTCGTAAGACACTACACCAGAAATCAAGACTTTTACTTCTAGGGAACACACATGAATAAGAAACTTTTTGAACACTTCATGCTCACTACCTTCAACGTCGATCAGTACGGCCACCTAAAGAGGTGCAGTGAATTGTCTGATGCCGGGGCAGATGCCACGGGAATAGACAAGCGCAGGGCCAAGGGGCAGGTAGCTATCGTCGATGAGGCGATAGTGCGAGCGATCAAAGGCCCAGTGAACAAAGCTAGGCAGTACATGAAGAGCGTGACCGACCCATGGAGTACGTCACGAAACAATGACAACGGCGGTCGTGTCAGTGGCAACGAATACCTACTTGCGCCGGACAGACTGGTCGAATACGAAGAAACGATGGCTGGCTATAGGACGGAATGGGAGCGCGTGCTGGAAAGTAATTTATTTTCCCAGTGGGATTTGTTTAGGGCCGAGGCAATGACCCAGTTGAATGGTAGGTTCCAAGAATATTTCATACCCGTTGAGGACCTACGAAAGAGATACAAGTGGGATGTCCGGATCAAGCCGCTCGTAGATGAAGCTAACATCGGTAATGACATCAGGCTCAAGGCTCCGTCAGAAGTTTTGGATAGATGCGTAGAGGGAGCGAGGCGCGAGCAAGCCCAGAAGATAGCAAATGTCGTGGGAGGTATTGCGGACAGCGTTATGGCTGAGGCGAACGCTATCGTGAAACGTATTGACGAGTACGTCCACGTTGCGGATGACAACAGGAAGAACACCCTTCCATACGAAAAGGGTTGGAAGAAATTAGAAGACTTGGCTGATAAAATTGATGTGTGGCGTCAAGCACTGGATGACGAGGACTTGACCGACGCCGCTGACAAGATCCGAGACCTGATGGTAAGTATAAAAGATATAGGAGGTGGCGATCTCCGCTCTGCCCGCTCCGCCCTATCCGGCGAGGATGGCACCGACAGGAAGAGCGTTCGCGACAAGTTAGCTGAGATCAGCACAGCAGTAGCGCCCGCGACAGATAGGTTTGACAAGTTCATGGGCAACTGATTGGAAAGACAGCCCTGACGATCTACTGCTACATAAAAAAATAAATTTAGCCAGAGATTTTAACCAGGTAATAACCTCAGAAAACTGAGAAAGGGGGAGGTATGTACGCAGGTCAATCGAAGCGTTCGATATTGACGGATGACGAGCTAATAGTAAGGCGCGTAAAGAAACAACGCTCCAAGTTATTTGGGTGTGCGCCGGGCTCGCACCAACTGATGGGTTTCTTGCCCATTGAGGTAAGTGATCAGGTGCGGACGTTTGCTACCGATGGAAAAGTAATTCTGGTCAACAGATCTTACGCGGAATCCATAAACGATCTCGACACTCGTGGGATTATGATTCACGAATCCCTACACATCGGGAACAAGCACCACCTACGACTCGCGCTATGGATGAAACGTTGCATTCTCTCCACAGAGGACGCCAGCGAGTTGTGGAATATAGGTGCTGACTATTCTATCAACGGTGCCATAATGCATAGTCCGAACTACGGCGTGGACTTTACATTACCAGATAATGTTTTATGGGATGACCATTACTCTACCTGCGGATGGCCCGTCGAGAAGATATGCAACGACCTTCTAGACAAGGGATGGAAGCCCAAGCCTAAGAATGGAAGTGGCCAAGGTAAGGCCACAGGTGGCCAAGGCAACGCCAATGGTCCCTCAGACAATGGATGTGGGGAGATCCTAGTCCCTCAAGAATGCAAGGGGGATTCTCAGGAGGCCAAGGACGCGATAGCCAAAGAGGAGCAGAATATCAACCGTCGTGTGGCAGAGGCGGCAATGCTTGAGAGACAGGTGGGTGGGGGCACGGGCTCCATGGTTGACAAGATCTTTACATCGACTGGAAAGACTGCATCGTCAGACCACATCCGACACTTCTTAAAAAAACACTTCTCCCATGTCCGCAGCTACAAGCGCCCGAACAGGCGGTTCTTGCACAAAAAGATATATTTACCAAGCAAGATAAAAACTCCTCACACACTCTATGCTTGCATTGATTCTTCAGCTTCCATGGGCCGAGATGATTTTGAAAAATGTCGGAGCAATCTAGTGAAGTGGTCGAAGGAACTAGGGTTAAGTAAAATCCGAGTAGCCTATGTGGACCGTGTGATACACAAGAATGCTGATACCGATGAGCCGTGGTACGACATAGACCTGAAGAACGGAACTGGAGCAGACGCCATGGAGCTAAACATCTTCGGGGGCGGCGGGACATCGTTCGATCCTATATTCGATTACATAGATAAGACCAATGAAGATGTCGGAGGGCTCGTGTACTTCACTGATGGTTACGGGTCTGTCGGGGACAGGAACCCCAACTTCCCGGTCCTATGGATTACAACTGGCCGAGCGCCCAGCCTCCGCTCGCCAGGCGGGCGCAAACTATTTGGTAAAGTGGTTCACATTTAAACAAGGAGTTCAACAGTGGCTTGCATGGATCATGTGTGTTTGGGCTGCGGCAGGGCAGAGATGAATAACAAGCCTGGACCAGAGCAGTGGCCGTGCCCGAGGTGCGGAAGTGAGGAATATTCCAGTCACTTCGACGAGGAACCGGATCACGATTACCCCAGCTACACCACCAACGACGACGACGAGGAGGAATAAAAATGAATTCTAGCGACGACACCTACAACGGATGGACCAATTGGGAAACTTGGTTGGTTAATCTGTGGATTGATAACGACCAAGGCCTTTATGAACACTGCCTGATGCTGGCCCGCGAAGAAATTTCTGCAAAGACGGCCCTGGCTGATGGGTCCATCCACCCCTTAAACAAGAAACTATCTGCCATCAATCTCTCAGGTATTCTCCGTGAGCAATTCGATGAATGGGCACCCGACGTAGAAGGCCTGTACCGGGACCTAATGAATGGGGCCTTGCGTGACGTTAATTATTTGGAGATCGCTACCCATTTATCAGAGCGAGTGGAAGAAGAAGACACTTACGCCCAACGGGCAAACTAATGAGAACCAAGGAAGCGAGGCGCACGAGGGCAAGGGCGCTAAAGGGTGCACGGAAGCACGGCCATGACGTAGCCCTTATCTCTAAGTCGGGGGCGGTCGAGCTATATGGATGCCTCAATGACTGCGATGCTGTCATGGACATCTGGGACTCACCCGCCATAGTCAACGGATCAATGGCCGAAGTGGAATGTCCCGATGGTAGGCAATCGCCATCCCCTTGGATGGCAATCGCCATCTTGGCCAGGAGGACAGCAAAGTATTTTTATCACCAAATGCTAAACTTTCTTAATGGGTAATGACTTAATGGGTAATGACAGGAAGTGCGGAGCTTGCACTCTGTGTTGCACGGCGATGGCGGTGCCTGAGTTGGACAAACCCAACGGGGTGCCTTGCGTCCACCTGACGCCCAGTGGGTGCGGCATCTACGAGGATCGCCCTGAGTCGTGCCGGGAGTTCTTGTGCGGGTGGCGCAGAGGGATTGGCCGTGGCGTAGAGCACAGGCCCGATAGGACCGGGGCGGTGCTTCACGCTGAGTCAGATAAAGATAGGGGCGTGGCGTGGGTAGCCTACGTCGATCCAAACGCCAAGCGTCACCCACTAGACGGCAAGTATCTGCCTAAGTTTATCGACCAAGAAGTCGCTCGTCGGAACACGGTGTTCGTCGTGACCGGAGACGCCCGCAAGCTGTTCACCCATCCCCAAAGCGTCTACTCTAGGAAGGTGAGGGCATGGGAAAAGGAAGACACTAATGAGTGATACAATGCGATACACCCTCACAAAAACCGCCGCCAGCGCGAAGCACGCTGACGGCGGGAGACGTAGACCCAATCCACATCTAATACTACAAGGAGGAGGTCATGTAGTATGGACACAATGTATTCCAGCGGTCGCCCCCCGTCAAGCGGCCCTGACCGGGGGCACGGGACACACAGGACACACACTGTGGAAAAATGTCTCACCTAAGAATAATTTTAGGTGGAGTGAGTCCCAGCACTGCCTAGTCGCTGGACAACACAAAGCCCCACAACCCAGAAAAGGTTGCAGGGCCTTGGTTTTCTCAAGCTCCGGCGACAGGACTCTGACCTGTGACCCGCTGATTAACAGTCAGCGTGTCACAGGTTTTGATAGCCCCTATTAGTCCTTACTCAAACTCCCAATCATAATCGTCAAGCGCAGGGCTAAAGTCCTGCCAACGTCCAGTGATGGGGTTGAAGTGCAGGGGGCAGACACCATTCTTGCCCATCCAAGACCATCTGGTTTTCCAGATGTGAGCTTCTGGGGGATCCTCATCTCTTGGGTGACGCCACACAGTCATGCCGATGTCGGCCTTCGCAAACCAAGCCGCTGAACCCGCCACATCGTGGCCAGTCACTACCACCTTGGCACCTCCACGACGGTCAGGCGGGAGCTTGGTCGGGTGGGCCACAAAGAATACATGACACGCATGATCACGAGCGAATTGTTGCACGGAGGTTAGCATCTCCGAAATAGCATCCGTTTCACGCTGGCCGTAGTTGAGCTTTATGTGGTTGTAAGGATCTATCACCAAGATCCTGCAACCCATCCTCATTACTGCCGCACTAGCAGTCTTTAGGATTCCCTCAATGTCATTCGGACTGTCACGCCGACTGTCCATGAACATGAAGTTTTCTTTAATCCAGTCAGCGGAAAAGTCACGTTCCTCGGCACTCATACGAGCGGACGGACCCTCGAAAAATGGGCGGTCACAGATCTTCTGCGCTAACTGGGCCATGTGTAACTCAGGCGGCTTTTCAAAAGAACAGTAAACCGTTTTCCAGTTATGTGATTTTGCCAAGTTGATGCAAATCTGGTCAACCAAGTCTGACTTCCCACTACCGGGGAAGCCCGTGACCACCGTAAGCATACCCAAGGGAATTTGTATGTACCTATCCAGTGAGGCCAAGCCAGTAGAGGCCCCTTTCATCTGGCCATTGTCGTATAAATCTACGAATGAATCGACAAATTCTTCTGCGCCATGTAACCCAATGGTTGGAATCCTTTCGCAGTACTCCAACTGTTGCTCAAGATATGCGGCACCCTCGACACCCAAGGCTTCCGAAGCATCTTTGTGGTCACCAAGGTCTATCGTCCAGATCTTTGCACTGCCCACCCTGCGGATGATCTCTTCTTGGAGGGCTCTTCCGGGAGCGTCGTGGTCGGTGTTCAGGATGATCCTTGGTGCAGAATCCAACTGCTTCTTCGCCCGCCAGATATACCGAAACTTGTTGTCATCTTTCGGATCAATCTTGCCGTCCCGCACCGTGGCGGGAGCGCCATTGGGTATAGAAAGAATGGTCACATTCTTCGGGATGCTGGCACTCATCCAAGCGAGCGCGTCCATCTCTCCTTCACAGATCAGAACGTCATTGCCCTCGACATGGAGGTCCAGATTAAAAAAATCTTCGCATACATTTTCTTGGCTAAACCGCTTCTCTTTGTTAGCGGATCTCCACTTCACGGCGCTAACAGCACTGCCCTCTCTGTAGGGAAACCCGACTGCTGGGGTCACCTTGCCATTGAACCGATAGGTGCCAAGTATCGCATGGCTCTTAATAACCTCATCGGTTATGTGCCTGGACTTCAGGTAGTTAAGTGCCTCCCCATTGGTGGCTTCGCGATTGGTTTTAATGGGGAAGTTTTCCCTCTTCGGGGGGACGTAGTTATTAGCCGCCGTAGAGTTGGGTGAGTCGAAGTTAAGATCGTCGTTGTGATCCCACCCACCCTCCACTCCGCAGTGATGGCACCTGTACTTAACCCCCGTAAGGTCCACCTTGATGGAGAGGGGTCGGTCACTTCGGTTCTTGCTAGACCTATCGCCCTGACACTCTGGACATTGCTTCTTGTGTTGCCCACTACTAAGCCCAGAAACTACACTGCGAAACTGCTGTACTACTTGCACTGGGTAACCTCCTCTTCTTTTACTAGGGCTAATAAAGTATCTCTAACTAAACATTCATTACCTAAACTACTAACAACAATAACTGAACGAGAATGTTCTTTATCTAATCCATGTATAACATACTTGGATTTTATACTTCGGTCATTCTTAAACACCTTACCTTCTAAAAGATCTAGTATTAAAGATTCATCTAGATCGGGTCTTCTAGTTTTATAGTAAATCTTTATAGCTATACTAAGATCTTCTTCAAACAAAGTCTTTCTAACTGGGCACTGTAAATCGAAATCTCTTGAATACAAAAGAGCTTTTTTTGATTTAATAAACCTCGGTCTACCGCCCATGTAAACCAAGCGACGGGAGTTTGCCTTAGAGGCTGGCTCGCCAAGTATAGTAATGATACACGGATCGCTGTCAATACCATTGCGTTTCTTTAAGCGGTTGATTATCATTCCCCTCGACGTTGAGCGCCACAGACGATAACACCCGGAGGCTGAAGGTGCAAGAAGAAGCCAAGGTTCACACACGGTACAGGGTTTACGAGGGAGTAGGCGTACCGCCGCCCGTGAATCCTGGGCCAAGACGCAAGTGGGGCGACCTGCCGCTAGAGAGCGTGGCAGTAGGGGACCTCATCGAAATGCCCATGGATAAGGAGGGAGTAGATGCGCTGATCAGTTCAATCAGAAGTTATGTGTATCGTGTATCTCGCAGAACGAGCAGGAAATTTACTGTTCGCAAGACTGGTTATGGAATTGGAATATGGAGGGTGGCTTGAGTAATTTTGACATTCGTAATGATCGACCGATGCCCAGCAAGATGAGCCTTGGGTCCTTGGATTATCCCTTTGATGACCTAGAAGTTGGGGAGTCTTTTGTGGTAGACGCAGAGGCCGATGGGGACAGTGATGGGCGCAGGACGGTAGAGAATCGGCTACGGTCAGCGGCCTTTCGTTATGGCAAGAAGCTCAATAAGAAATTTACCTGCCGCTTCGTGAGCGATGACAGGAAGATCGGTGTCTGGAGGACGGAGTGAAGCTTACAAACCGTTACGGGGCACCGGATGTTTTCATAAGGGCCATTGAAGCTGACCCCTATGACAAGGGAGAAGCCGACTTCAGCGTAACGGGGCTGCTCCAGCCTCCGCAAATCACCCGCCTGTGGGAGGAGAATGAAGACCTCATCACCTCCGACGTTAGTGACGAGCTTTGGAAGCTCTTGGGGTCTGGCGTCCATGCTGTACTAGAGGGCCACGGTGACGGTACTGTGGAGCAGAGGTTGTTCTCTGAGCATGATGGCGTAAAGATCTCCGGTGCAGTGGACTTGGTGAAAGATGGGCACGTTACCGACTACAAGGTTACGTCTGTCTACACCGCAACCAAGTCCCTCAAGTCTGACTGGGAGTCACAACTCAATCTGTATGCGTGGCTTCTAGGAAAAAATGGAACTGAAACAAATAGCTTGACCATCGTTGCGATATGCAGGGATTGGACAAAGAGTCGTCGCTGGCAAAATAATTATCCAGAGAGTCCAATTGTTTCGATTCCAGTTCCGCTTTGGTCGCCGGAGAGACAAGAGAGGTTTGTATCCCAACGGATAGCCATCCACACCAAGGACGAGACTACTCCTTGTACGGATGAGGAACGTTGGATGAACGCCGCTGGAACAAAGTTCATTAGGTGTGAAGGGTGGTGTTCTGTAAGTGAGTTTTGTCCACAATGGGGAGGAAGTAGTAATGGCAACAGTAAAAAAGAATCCAACAGCTAAGGAAGTTTGGGACACGCTGTACGCTATCAACGTCAGCGAGCATACCCAAGAGAAGGGAGGGCTAACCTACTTGAGTTGGGCTTGGGCGTGGTCGATTATGATGGCCCACTACCCACAGCTTACTATCAAGTGGCATGGAATGACGGACGAGAAGGGCGTAACCAGGGATATCACGACCTACCCTGGTGGCACCGCATCTGTCTGCTGCTCCATATCCATTGGGAGTGATGTACAGAGAGAGATGTGGTTGCCCGTAATGGACCACAGGAACAGGGCAATAACTAATCCCGACAGCCGCGCCATCTCTGACGCGAAACAACGCTGTCTCACGAAGTGCCTTGGGGTCCTGGGATTAGGTGCATATGTATATGCTGGTGAGGATGCCCCAGTGGACGCTACGCCCAGTCTTTCTAGCGAACGTCCGATCAAGTCGCAAGCCGAACCAACACCAACCAACGAGGAGGTGGACTGGGCGATCACGAATCTCAAGGCGACAATAACCGACCTGCACAAGCGAGGGTGGACACCCGCCGACGCTGCCGCCAAGAAGCAGATCACCAGTGCGATCAAGGGCCGTGACATGGACACCTTGGTCAATCTAAGGAAGGATATCCTGACACTCGCAGAGAGTGCATTACAACTTCACGATAACGAGGATGGAAAGAACGATGAGTGACTACGACAACGACCCAAAGTTGGACTTTGCGGTCTTCGCAAACAAGTACGCTAAGACCGACCGCCACCCTTCGGAGGTAGGCAAGATAGAGTTCACTAGGGAATTCCTAAAGGCGATGGTAGACAGAGCTAAGACAGGTACAATGCCCGTCCTGAGAGCCGCCATGTGGAATCGCACAAGTAAGGCTGGGTTGGATTATAAGTTCTTCCGGTTGGAACTGGAGCGTGTCAAGCCCATGGACGAACCGACCAACAACACAGACACCGAGAGCGAGGGAGAGAGTGAGGGCGACAGTGACGGACTCCCCTGGTAGGAAACAGTTCTTACTCAGGCTTCCGCACAGCCTGTTTGAGGAAGCCCGTTCATGTGCCGACAAAGACGGTATCAGTATCACGGCGTACATGACCAAGGCGATAGCGGCGTACACAGATGCCACCGATGCGACACCAACTGATACCAAGTCGTATGCAGCGCAGGCAGATGTGAAATGGTATATGTAACCTAAGTAGTGGACCTGGGGGGGGTGGCGACGAAGTGTAGGTCGCCCTGCCCCCCTTGGGATTCTTTATTGAGAGGAGGAGTGATGAACAAGGAAACAGAATGGATCGCCCAAGCTGAAAAATGTCCAAGCCAGTTATCTATGTTTAACCCAGATAATAAAGAAACTGAATATTTTTCTGACATAGATCGCTTACGAAAACTGTCTAGCGAGCCGATATCTAGGTGTAATCATTGTGGTGCCAACTCGAAAGTGTACGCCTATAAGATCGGGTCATACGCTCGGGTACTGATATGGATGGCATTCCATGGCAAGGAGGGAGAGTACCTTCACATACCCACATCAGGGGCCATAAATGGCGGCGGTGATTATGCGAAACTTCGGTACTGGGGGCTCATCAAAAAAAGCCCAAAGAATCCAGACCCAACAAAGAGGTCAAGCGGCTTATGGAAGCTGACGGGAAAAGGCCGGGACTTTGCACTCAACAGGACCACCGTCAGCGGCGTTTGCTACTACAGCCACCCTCCCGGTGAGGTACTGGGGTTTGAATCAGAACGAGTAAGTATCGTGGACGCCCTTGGTAGGCACTTCGACTACCAAGACCTCATGTCTGGCTATGAGTCCAGCGCCTTTTATTCGTGGCTCAGTATTAATTCATAAGGATCACGGCCCCGGCACCAGCCAGGACATAGGGAATACTCCCACCTAGTTTCTTAAAGATGTTGGGATTAGCCGCTCTCCGCCAAGCGTCAGACTCTTGGTTGAGGGCGGCTATCTCAATTCTAAGGGATGCGTTTAGGTCCTGCTCTTGGATCCACAGTGAGTCCAACACCGCCACCCGCCGCCACAGTAAGAGATTGTCTGCCTCAAGTGTCTTGACCTGGGCCTCATACGCTTGGACCTGAGCTTCATGGCCCGCTTGTATTCTGTCAACGATCTCTCCTAGGCCACTGTCGGGCTGAACGACACTGATACTATCCCTGAGTGCCTCCATGTCGGTGGCAAGGCTTACAGAGGCACGGGAGGCCCTTGCGACGGCATCTTCTCGTACCCCAGCTATGGAATCATGGGCTCTATCCAGGCTATCGCGCAGGACCTCGTAGCCTTCAGCGGCTTCTTCCATCTGACGCTCAAGCCCTATGCGCTGTCCCTCTAGTATCCGCACTCGCTCTTCTGTCACTAGAGCATCGACCTTCGCATTGCTAAAACCCCTAAGGCCAAGGATTAGTATAATGAGAACGCCCGCCAGCACGGCGATTTCTTTTGATTCTATGCTCATCGTTACGGGTGTTACGCCTTGATACGGTTCATTCGGTACACTAAAAACAATTTTTTAAAAATATAGCAGCAAGGGCAGGGCTGATGCAGCAAAAAATAATCCTTAGGCGGAGGTTTTCCTGGCGTGCCTCAGTCCTTGTCTACTTGTTGCTTGACGGCTTGATAGGCCACCCTATTTTGAACAACTCCGTCTAGCCCTGCGCGTCTTACGCGAGCGAGCCCCACCGATCCAGACGCAATAAGCTTTCTTAGTCTGTTTCGTACAGCGTAGGGGCTTATGTTGAGAGATGCTGCTAGTTCCAACACAGACATTGCGCCGTCTTGTGTCTCGGAAAAATCTAGGGCATCCCTAACCTGCTGAAGGAGTTCCGATTCAGTAACCTGTCCCACCTATACCTCCACAGTTGTTGGCCTGTCGGGCTTATAAAGTACGGTCTTCATGTCATAATCATCGTCATCAATCTCAAACCATACAAGCCCAATGTCAGCCAAGGACTCAGCCACCCTATGTACATACTCTGTAGCGAGTTGCCAAGCGGGGAGTGCCACGGCCCTGGTCTTCACCTTGTGAATCCTTCCGCTGTCAGCGAACTGATGGAAGTGGGACCGGACAGCTACGTCGGGCGGCTGCTCATGGTCCATCATGTAGTTGAAGAAGATGTCTTGAGCGAACCATCTGATGTATGGACCCTTGGTATGTGCCCGCCTGCCCATACGCCCATGGTGCTTAATGTCAAACAGAACTGGACCGATCTGAATCAACCTTGAATACGATGATCTTTTTCCGGTGTCTGGATCTTTTATAACATTCCAGCCTTCTGCGCTTAGTGCCTGCGCTATCCCCTCTTCAGACCCACCTGCCCTGCCGACATGGCTAGGTGTACCTCTTAGGATGTGTACCGTATCGGGCTTGAGTGCCAAGGGAACCCTGAGTGATTCCAGCGCACACCTTACATGAACGCCCGTCAGCCCACTCGCAATCTGAGTAGTGCGATGATGGTCTCCATCAATGAGGTCACCATTAAGAACCAAGTGCAGTTTTGCTTTTCTATTCTTGCGCTTAACTGACCTGACTGCGGCCCATGCTTTTTCCCAGTTATCCCACAACCAATGTTGAGATTTGTTGGGTTCATACATCCCCCCGTCATCCAACTCCAATCCTTCGGGAGGACACAGCCCGACTGTCGAGCCGCAGTGTGTGTCCCCCACGCACACCACTATATGCTTCATTTATAATTCTCCGATCTCCAGACTGCTGATCCCGCAGTAGGATCTTCCTTGCAAACGAAACAATCCTCGCCCTGTTCTAGCTCATTGTGACACTGATCACAGGTAGAGAATTCCTTGCTGAAGTCCCATCTACACATCCAGCAAAACTCTTCATCATCGTCATTCTCTGAAGCGCAGCGCGGACAGTCTATGCCGTTATTCATCGCGGCGCTCTCTCTCAACATAATTTCTGCGAGCAGCCCCAGCGGCTCCAACACCTAACAGTCCCACTATACCAGATAATGGTAGATTTTTTCCCAAATCGCGTGGATCAAGCCTAGCACCCTCAAACCTAATAAGCCCAGGATCTAAAATAGCTCTCACAAAAGACGGAACATCTGATAACTCCCCCTCCCACTGTACGGCACTTGAAAAGGGAGCGTCCCTTAGTCTATCTGCATCAAAGCCACTATAGCCCATTATTCGCGCAATATGAGAAAGATTATCAGTGTCAATACTGACGCTTCCCTTCGGAGCGTACCTCCCTACCAGCCGATCAAACGCCACAAGGTCATCAAGATCCATATGCCGACGAACGTTTTCTAGTGGTATGTCATTCCAAGGTGCGCCTTCTGCATCAAAACGAAGCTGGTTGGGTGCCCGTGAATAAGTTTTGATGACCTCGCCGTAATCTTTAGCTGTGGCGGGGTTTGCTGTTTGATAAAACACTCTACCTCTATCCAAGGGAGCGTCATCAGTTATTTCTAACTTTCTTCCCCTGCGACCTGTCCCATGAAAAAGTTGCAAATATTCTTGTTCATCTAAACGCCTTGCAACAGATGCTTCGTCCATCGGAAGGCGAATGTCGTCCCACTTACGGGCAATCCTGCTTGATAATTTTCTTGCTTCACGCCCAAGAGCAGTAATCCCTAGCGGTAGGTCTTTACTAATACTTGGTGCATTATCAGCAATATGCTCGGCCAAGGTCCTCTGGACCTCACGGCCCATGTGGGCCTCTGGAGGCCACCAATCAAACAGTTCTCCGTCCATCAAATTGTCCCAATCATAATCACCTAAAGACGATGGATCTATATTGTTATTTTTCATAATAGCTTCCAAGGCGTCTGCGTGTTCCTGATCCTGCGTAACAGCTTTGAACAACTCAGAATGGTCTGAATATACCTCAGGAGAAACGAGACTATTTTTGCGAAAGCCTGACCAACCAGCAGATCCATACGAGCTTGGTGCGCCTTTTTTTATTTTTCGCAAAGCCGAGCCAGCGACAAAAGGAAGAGCGAGCCCCGCCAGACCCCATCCTACTCTGGAAAGGTCAGATGTCCGCGCTCCAGCTACGATGTCAGCTATGTCGATACCCTCACCAACGCCGGGGATCATAGATGCACCGACCAAAGCAGCAGTTTCCTCGGCTGTCTCTGGTTGCAAGGCTCTATTTATCCTGCGTGGAACAGATTTAATTTGAGCAGCAACACGTTCCACCCATGATGGCGTTGGCCCGATGCTCGGATAATTACCCCGTGGGATCTCAGGGTGTGGCCCACCGTGTCGATACCGGGGTAATGATCTTATGCCGTTAGACATTACTGCCCCACCGTGCAGGTGATCGACGGCCAATCATGCCCCTTACGTCTAGATGGGTAAAGGTTCTGTAACGGCCTATGCCCAGAAGCTTGGCGTCTGGGTGGCCCTCAAGTATATCCGCAACTTCGGACGGGGTGCGTCCCGCCTTCACCACATCCGCAGCACCCAAGGTCAGGTGCATCGAATGAGGGACGCCTCCTATCGCTGCATTATATAGCGGGGACCGATACCAACTGTTGACGAGCACACTAGCTGTGCCACCCTCCATTCGCAGCCACTCAAGAACGTCGATCAGCTTGTACGCATTCTCCCACATTGGAACCAAGCTCCCCGCTGGGGGGGCGGACAGTATAGCACCGCCGCTCCTGCGCCCAACATCACATATCTCTAGGGCAGAGAAGTTTGTAGTGCCGTGATCCGACAGGTGTTTGCCGCAGACTTCTAGCCAATCATCTTTCGTCATGTTCTCTAAAGTCCGGGGAATTGTCCAACAGCTTGGGACGCTCAGGATCCCTCACGGCCCTGGCAATCCCAGACGCCACTGCCCCCACCTGAGGGGCTAGATACTGAGCCACCCGTGGGCCGCCAGCCCATGCAACCAGCCCCACGCCAAGGCTACCCAGGAGGGTGTACGCAATCTCTGGCACCGCCAGCACCATCGAATCCAGCACTATGATGACGCCCGTAAAAACCAACGCTCCGAAAAGGAATGTTCTGGCAGCACTAAAGGAACCGCGCTCATCCTTAAGTATTTCACTGATAATATTCATGCACATCATCTCCGGTTTATAGATTCCATCAGGGCATCAATGTCTCTTAAAATATATTGACGATCTTCAAGTAACCTCTTGTAACTCTCTCGCTTCCTGTCATCAGACATTGATGAGCGAGGTATCTCTGCCAGATAATCCCTGTCTTCGCGCCACTCTTTCAACTGTCTGCCAATAGACCTCAACTGACTTTGATTCTCCAGCAGACCTGCGTGCTTCTCTGCGTAAGTAAAGCCCCTTTGGTGATCCCTTTCGGTAATACTTCTTAGCGTAGCGACGACGAGATCAAGTTCCTCCAGGGCCTCATAGAACTCTTGCTGCCTGCCCCCGCGCCCTCTGGGGTCAGTTAATAGGTCGCCAAGGATGGGGACATTGGCGACACCTTCGCCACCGACCATGGACCTAAAGTCAAAATCTTTGTTGGTGCCGACCACGCTTTCATCCGCGAGCGGCCCAGTACGGGCTATCCTGTCCGCGACCGTTATCACATAACCCCCCATCGTGCCGCCGTACTGACGCATCATGTATTCGACCTTCATGGGAGATGTTAGAAAGTCTAGGTTTTTAACCAATGGTATACTGTTGGCTAGGTCTGCCATACCCCGAGCGACATTGCTTGTATACGAATTACGTTGCTCGTTGGGGGACAGGGTTTCTTCCATCCAATGATCAACTATGTCATCCTTTCTGAACGTATCGTAATTACGCATCGCATTAACTACTGGGGCAAACAGTTGTGGTCCCCCTATGCTTAGTGAGGTGCGTAATTGTCGATAAGCTTCCTCCCCCACATCGACCGCGCCTACGTCTTTTTCAAAAATCGCTTCAAGTATCTTCTCCGGAATGACCTTGAAAATAACGCCGATTTCAAATGGTATGGGGATCTTTAGCCACGCATGATCTGACAGGGGAAGCACCCAGTTATCAGATTTGGTCTCATCCCTCAGGTCCTGCCACTCCTCATCATCTCGCATCAAGAGGTAGAGGGCTCCGGTTGCGGCGGTCAAAATAAGGCCACGCCCCAGGACCGACCCTGTACTCTTCTGCCATGCGGGAAGATCTTCATACTGATCGGCAGTTAGCCCGTACCCAGCAATCCCTGGAATATCAGAGGAACCCTTCTTGCCACGAAGGCCCCTATAGGTAACATCAAGGCCCTGCATCCTGCCGTTCATAAACGGCACAGTAGACATCCATGTACTGAGCGTTGCGCTTGAACCTCTGCGGCCATAGTTCATAATTTCTATGGCGTAATACTGTGCAAGCGACTTGTTCCCCGTCATGGCCAGTACGCGATCATATACAGCAAGCCTAGTCGAGACTTCAGACTGCTTGGCGATACGCCCTGTGAAATTCCAAAGTGCGGCGAAGGGGGAGCGCGGATTCTTCCAATCTAGATTGGCCTTATCAAGTTCCTTCTTCATTTTCTCACCGAACCTGCCAGGCTCCGCAACAAAATCGACCCCTATTGATAGTCCGGCCTCGTCCGCTCTACGCAATATGTCTACATCGAAAGCATTCTTAAACGCCTGAAGAACAAGCTTTGGTCCCCCGCCAGTAAGGCTCATGGCATTCCAAGAATCCCTGAAAACATTCTTTAAAGCAAAGGGTGGGGTCCTTGTGACAGCTTCTCTTAACAACTCCGAAGAGCCCGTAAGGAGTTTCTGCGTGAGTTCGCCAGCCTTGTGTTCTCCAAATAATTCTTGCAACTGCTTTTTGGGATTGTATCCCAGTAGCATTGTGGACATAGCAAGTCGGACATCATCAAGTTCATAAAAAACCGGGACGCCCTCTTCCATGACTCGCACAACACGGTTATCAAGAACGCCCTCCAGGGCACTGATCTTTATTTTTCTTGCTTCACCCAGGGACACGGCGTCCCTAACTGTTCGTGACACTGCCGCGTTCATCATGGCATCGCGAACCAATGCCTGCGTGTTCTGGATAATCCCATCCGCCAAGGATGTTTTTATCGGTCCCGTACTACCCTTCAGGGCCTTCTCTACCAGATTCTTTCCACGCTTGGCTATCTCTTGCCGTGAGCCTACCGGAAAATCTTCTTCCGTAGCTACGTCACGATAGAACGGCGCATATGGCATAGCCATCCACTCGTCACGAACCTCCCTGGTGATCATGCCAGTGTTGTACGACATCTTAATCATGTGATTGTCGTATGCGTTATAACGATCCCAGAACTCTACGATATGTGGGTTGCCTTCCTCTACATCTCTGATGGTTTGATTTAATTCATCTTCGCTGATTCTGTCGTTCTCATTGATGGCCACATATGCGGCCTCAAATTTTTCCAGCTTGAGTCTTGTTGAGGGGTCGAGATCACTCCTGTCGTAAGTACGATCTCCAAGTGGGCCGTACTGCCCAGTCGCAGACCTGAGTGCGTCACGGCGCTTCTTCGTCCATAGTATCCTCTTGGCCGCACCGTAGATGGTTGCAAGCTCTTGGTCCTTGGAATCTATAATCGGGGCAAATATTTCATTGAGCCCTCCGATCCGGCCATCGCCTCCGAATTTTTCCGCTAGATCATTGTCATAAACGGGTGCATTTTCAAATCTCCCGGATCCAACTGATGTGCCCAAATAGGACAATGGCCCCCTAAGCATCAGCCCCGGTAGCCAGTTAAGTGCATTGTCAGAATTGCGCCACATAACCAAGGCAGATGTCTCGGCATCTAACTCTGCCCTGTTCTGTGCAGCTAGGAGTCTGTCGGTCTGCTTCACGACCCACTGGCGACGATCCAAGTATAGATAGCGTAAGTTTTCAACAGTTTTATCGAAGTTGCTCTCTGTCTCTTCAACGGTATCTCCAGTTTTGTTATCAAGATCCGATAACTTCTTAACACTTTTTCTTGTAGCGTCCGCGTCTATTGGCGTAACCCACCCCGCGTCTATCCACCTTTTTCTGGTATCATCTCCCGGCTGATCAAGATCCCCTTTGTTATCAAAGAGCGTTTGGTATTCAGCGGGCATCCTGTAGGCGTATTCGGGATCCTTGTTGCGCGTTTCTATGAACGTATTTAGGGCTAGCTTGTACGCCTCGGGGTCCTTTTTGCCATACCTTAGGGCCAGCAATGGCTGGGACCCCCTAGCTGTGGCATTAATGTGCTCGTGCAAGATGCGCTCATCCTCTACGCTCGTCACCGCACTGGGGGGCGGCCCTGCCGATCCCTGAATAATTTCACGCCTATTGGTGATCCTGTCAGCAATGGCATCTACCTTTGCCTGTTCGCTTTGCCTCATCCCATCAGACGGTGCAGCATCGCGCAGAACAATAGCTTTTCTTAGTTCTTTTATGTCTGCTGGGTTTGCATAACGGAGCAGCATATTGGATCTAATTATAGAATCGTCTGTGTATTCTTCGCCATCTATGAATCCAAACCCAGACCCACGCTCACCAACTTCGCCACGCTCTATTCGTCCAAGTATTCTCATAACGTCAACGATGTCAGCATCCTTGGCTGCACCCACAAACTTCTCAAGGAACCCCCTGAGATCGTCACCGATCTTGCGGGTTTTCTTGCCCGCTACATACGCATCGGGGTTGCGTACCATGTTTTGTAGCAAGGAGATAATAGCTTCATTTTCAATATCTCCTTCGGTTAGCTGGCTATCCTTGTGCTGTGCAATGGCGCGTTCAAACCACGTTACTTTCGCATCATGCGCGTCCGGGTCCACCTCCTTTGGCACTATGTTTTGTTGGTTTCTGACGAAGTTGCGTAGTGTTTTTAATTCTTCGTCCAACAAATGATCTCGCATTATTAGCGCGTGTAGCCCTTCGTGGAAGGCTGCATCTTTTACAACCTCTTGTGCGCTGGCCATGTCGTTGGGATCAACCAAGGCAAGGTTGATGATGATCCTGTTGCCGGGAGCGTCGTACAGGGCACGAACGCCCTCCATCCGCTTACCGCCAATTGCCACATCGCGGTGAAATTGGTATAACCCGTCGAGATCATCTACATATTGACGCTGTATGTTGTCTGGGAGCCGTGTTGATTTGAAAACCTCTTCAACCTTTGCATCCAATATTTCAAATCGCTTCGTCATCGTATCGACGTACCGCCTTCTCCTGGCATGGATGTCATCCTGCAAAGAAGAAGGGAGTGCGCCAGCCTTTATCAGGCTTTGGACCAGACTCCGACCCTCGGCAGTTCCTAGCTCAAGCAGGTCCTCGGTAGGTGCTGTCTTGCCGCGTGCCACCACGCCCCGGACGGTATCTAGGACCTCCATGTCACTAAGTTCTTGTAACATAGAAGTAGATGTGATGAGCGCAGTAAACCGTTTTACAAAGTCCTCCCTGCTTATCGGCTTGCCTGTATTTTTTTCATTATATCTCGCCCATAGTTCGTCAACTTGACCAGCCCACATCGCATCGGGGTCCGTCAAGAGTCTATTGACAAGTTGTGGCTTTGATTCCCTGACCCAGAATGCTTCGTCTTGCGCCCTCGTGTCCCCAGGCTGCGTCATACCCTCGCTTGTCGGAGCCCATGGATCCTCCAGCGCCTTGTATTCCACATTAAGGCGCACCCTGGAATTGCTGACCGCACTTGCTTGCCTTTCGCCTTCCCTGCTCTCGTACTCCTTTTTCTGGGCAGCTCTTGTCGGCACCTCTGCTATGGGGTCTCCCAGGCCTCCGGCGTCTTGTCCTAATTCAAGCTGGCTTTCGTCTGTCGGAGCGGCATAAAGCCATGAGTCTGGAGATATGATAACGTCAGGGGCGGCTGAGTCCGTGGGGTTGAAAACCCCAGTTTCTATTAGCCGCGCCAATGCCTCATAAAACGACTCACTGTCAAACTCTTTACCCAACGCCGTTTGGGTTCTGTTCTTCAGTGTACCGATTGCTCGGGATGGCCATTTGTGGTGCCCCTGATCTGTTATATTCGCAACCTCGTCGATCATAAAGTCTGTATGACTATCAATGCTTGGGTCGTTATAAAAGTCAGGCAGGAAAAGAGGTCTGTAGTCTAGCTCCCCCTTCCCCTCTAGGAAGCGTTGTTCTTCGGGGTTGCCCCGAGCAGTGTAATGTGCGGGAAGCTGCAACAAGCGCGAGTACATCAGCAGCCTTTGAGAGTATGTCGCTTTTTCCCAGCTTAATGCCCCGGTCATATCAAGAAGCAACTTCTCAAACGGCTTGCTCTTTACCCCGGTCTTCGTCTTTTTTGCTAACGATTCACCGATCCTTGTTTCGTCCCTGAGGTAAATATTTTTAGACCTAAGAAGCTCTACAATGTCCCCATCAGAAATATACCCTGGCTTGCCCTCTTCCAAGGAAACCTTTCCAGTTTTCTTGTCGGTAACTAGCCCCTCCAGCTTGCTTAAAAATTGTTTTACTACAGGCGCACTTTCGTTTATGTCTGGCAGCCCGTCCACGGTCACATCATACAGTCTGTCATCTACCTGCCACCTAGCGATGTCACTTAGCGCCTTCAGGGCGAATGCGCCCTGGGCACGGGCCTTCACAACCTTAGAGTCGGCACCGAAAAGATTGGCAACTTGCATAAATTGCCGTGCGGAGATATCACGGGGTTGAGTGCCAAACTCCTGTGCATTTTGAGAAAGAAACTTGACCGTTAGCGCAGCCTTGGCGTCCTTTGAGATGTCTGTCTCTGCGGCCAACCCTGCTTCAAATTTTGCACGCTGATCTGCGGCAAGCTGGGCCATATTCTGGCCATTGATCTGGCTCTGGTTCACAGAAGCGATAGTTCCATTAAGCCATGTATCAAAAGCCCTTACATCTGCCTTACCAAGGACTCGCTTGGCGGCTGACTGCTTGTATCCAAGGTTACCCTTAATCGCAAAATAATCTTGAGCTTGTTGAAGCCTCTGGTTAAGTAGGCGCAAGTAAATATCGTTTCTTTCGCGATTTAGTTGTGATATATTTGCCTTAACCATTTGAGTCTGCTTAAGGAGGAATTCCTGACTCAAGTCTCTGTACTGCACCCAACTTTCGTCATCGGCGTGCTTTCTTTCCTCTGCTATCTCATCCATCTCACGGGTGAACGGATGTTTTTCGTAAAGGTTGTCAATCTGCTTCTCTAACTTTGCTTTCCTCTCTTCCAACGCCTTCAGTTGTGCCCTGACCCCCACCAACTGTACGCCCGTGGGACCCCTCGTTGCCTCCAGCATAATGTCTGGAAACACAAGGTTGTCCATGACATCACTGTTATCAACTTTTCGTTGAGGGGTAGATGAGCTATGGTCGCCACGGCCACCAAATATTACACCCCCAAGTTCTGCGGCGTCGAAGCTGCTCCTATCGGAAGAAGCGAGCCCCATGTCCGACAATGCTAGATTCGGATCGACACCTAAATTTATTTTCTCTGAGCCTGGCCCCCTGCGAACCCCCAGGTCTTCGGCCATCTGATAGAACCCACCTATCCCAAATGAGCCACCCATTAGAGATCGTATCGCTGACTTAAACGAGGCCCATACGCCCTTTGTCTTGGGATCGTCTGGATTCAGCCTTGCCTGCCTCCTCGTCTCGTAGACGCCCATCACAGTTTCTCTTGTGGCACCAGTATCGGACTCTAGGTCCGCCTGTCTAGCCTCTTGATACTGTTCATTCCCAGTAAGGCCGCCCATATCGCCAAGCCCACCGCGCAATTCGGTTGTAGTTCTGCTCAAGTTTTTAATTCTATCGGCAGTCATTACATCTAAGGCGGCCTTTGCTTTTTCATATTCCTGTCTTGAGGCCGGACGATGTTGGATCAACCTGTCTAGCTCGCTCTTGGCGCGGTCAGTTCTGGTTTGGAGTTCTACCACCAATTGCCGAACGTCTGATTGCGTGATGCTGCCAGATTTTAGTATTGTGTCCATGCCACGGGGTATAGCAGCCGTTATGCCCCCGAACTGTTCACTGATGTCACGAGCAAGTATTGGATTTACGCCAACGTTTGTTAATAGCTCCGGCAACTCTCTAGTTATTCCGGTAATGTTGTCGTCGAGTTCCCTTGCTAGTGCATAATTTCGTCCCCTGCTGCTTCTTAATGATCCTTCTGCCGCCAAATCCCGGTCAGCCGTCCTAAGCCTGGGATTAAGCATTTGATGCTGAACCAATTTCACCAGCCCTCCGACAGCGCCACCAACCTTGAAATCCTCCGCCATGGAGTGAGCTAAGTCTTGCATAGCGTCAGGATCATACAGGCCACGGGCAGTAACAGACTGGAGCCATTGGGCAGATGCTTCTTGCGTGGCCTCTTGCATGGCCATGCTCGCAGCGGCACCAAGTCCATACTTCTTTTCCAGTAGCGACATACGGCCACCCGCATTAGGGGTGACGCCACCCTTCATTCTGGTCATCATTTTTGACACAGAAGCCGGAAACATCCCGAACTTGATGGGAACCACTTCTGACAATCCGATGAGGGCACCCGCCAGATGTGCTGCGCTTTCATTGTACCAAGGCACATCTGTACCAGTTTTTTGCTCGTAGTCTGCTATGCGGCGTGTCTGATCACTAATGCCCATAGCTACACCAGCGCCCACAGCGGCGTGCCATCCATATGGAAGTCGGCTAATGGCACTGAGCCCTGCGACCTGACCAACACCCGTACCAACTGCGGGAAGGAAGGCATCCTGATAGGCGGGGTCTCTCTCACGCGCTCTTTTTGAAGCCTGCTCGCGCAACCGCCTCTCTACAGGCAGGTCTGCAAATGGCGTGGCTACGCCGATAGAGGCTTGGAGGCCGGAGTAAAATATATCTGCCACACCGCTCGGTATGGACTTAATGCCTTCCCATGCAGATCCGGCTAAGGTGCCTTCGTCCTCTTCTTCCTCTTCAAGGCCGCGACGACGATCCATAATCTGCTGCACATATGGATCCATGTCGGGAACGGTGACCCATCTGCCATTAGGTAGCTGTATTCGTCTGGGCATTTAAGTTCTTTTTGTCGTCTAAGAAATAATTTTTATCTCTTCCGGCGGGTTAGAATCCCTGGTTAAGCCATTTATCTTCGTAAAGTGCTTTCCACTCTTCTAGCTCTTTCGTTCTCTGGGGTGTCGGCCCTTCCATCAGAGCCCTGTCGATTACCTGCATAGTCATAGCATAGTCATCACTCGTTATCCTATAATCTTTAGCTAACTGGGCAGCGATAGTATCTGCGACTTCATCCCTTCGTTGCTGGAGGGTTGCTTCCAGTTCCCCACGGGATCCAAGCGTATCGGCTGCCGCACCAAGAGCCGCAAGCTGGTCGCGATATGTACTCTCCCTGGATCTTCGAACATCCTCTGCGAATGGAAGTCCCTCAAGGTCCGTGATTAGTCGCCCTTGTTCTACCTGATTACGAGCAGCGCCAGCCAATCCTCGGGCAATATCGCCTGTCCCTGTCCTGCTACCGATTGTTTCAGCAACATCCGCAGCCAAAATATTAAAGCGGTTATCCTGTTCCCGCCTAAGCCGTGTATCCCAGTACTCCTCCTGCGCTCTTTCTGCGGGGTTTTGTAGGCGAAGCTCTTCTTCCTTAGCTGTAGCCAAGTCGAATATTCTCTTCATCGACAAAGCCTCTAGTTCCTCAATGGTTCTCGGCCTGCGCTTCATCGCGCCATCCGCATCTTCGTCTATCTCCTCACCCCCGCCGATCTCATCCTTGAGTGCCAATAGCCGCCTGTTGATGGCGGTGGTGTCCCCTGCTGGGCCAACCATACCACCGTATGCATAAGCGTCAGGCTGATCACGGTGATCGCGCTTATAACGGGCGGCGGCAGCGAATCCTTTGCTTCGGGCCATGCTACGCGCAAGGCGTAGGCTCGTGCTTGAACCTGTTTCAGTAACCTCAGATCCATCAGGCATCCTGAAGGTAATCTCTACCTGATACTGTCCGGTTTGCGGATCCTGAAGTATCTGCTGATCTGTTATACTCCAATCTCCTCCAGCCCCACTTAACTCCTCGGAAAAAAAATCGGACGTACTTGAACTTGTTTCAGTAACCCCAGGTCCATCAGGCATTCTGCTAGAACTATTCTGCTGTAGGTCAGGCGTAGTTATTGGCAAGAAGCCGGTGCCGAACGCCTGCATATCAGGCACAGAGGGAGCCTGGCCTATCTTGCCCAGTATATCCTCCACACGCCTATCTGCCGCTCGTCCTGTACGCTTCCATTCTGGATCGTTTGACCAATTAAGGTTTTCCAGCACATCCTCCACACGACGATCTGCTGCTCGTCCTGTACGCTTCCATTCTGGTTCATCTAAATAGTCAGGAATTGATATATCACGATCTATCATGGAAGTATCTACAAGGGGTGCCAACGCCTGATGCTCTGGAATCGCTTGATCCAAGATACTAAGATCTATCTCGTCGCCCCCAGTAATCTCATCCTTGAGTGCCAACAGTTGCCTGTTGATGGCGGTGGTGTCCCTTGATTCCAATATCTGCCTGTTTGGGGATGTGGGGTCCTGCATACCTGCCCAGTTCATTTCCACCAATTTAGAGCCCAGCGACGGTCGCCCCTGTCTCAGCCCCTCGTTTAGGGTCGGAGCGATTAGCGCAAGATCTTGTAGGCTGACTTCCGGCATGGCCGCACTCGCTGTTTCTCCCTTGGCCTCTAGTGCCCTTTCTAGTTCTCTTCTTTTCCCTCGCCTTTCCAGCCAGTTCAGGGTGTCATCATCTGACAAGGGGATGTCCCCACCGTCTTTGTATCCCATCCCGGCAAAGCCCCCAGAAGCCATCTCGGGTAGGTCAGCGTAACCTTGTCTAGGCGCAACATAGCCCGGACTGCGCTCGCGTCGATTCAGGTCCTCAATAAATTCTCGAAGCGACTCGTCCTGAAAATCTTCAGTTAGTTCTCCGCTGGCAATTTCTCTATTCCGATCATCCAGAAGTCGTCTCAGGTTTCTCTCTGTCGGTGACTCCTCATCTAGCCAATCATACGCTCCATTTGCGAATCCCTTGGACCTATCTGCGCGTACCGCAGACGAGTTTGAGAGATCCGTATTTGGTGGAGGTT
>Ga0315339_1000386_pt1 | contig 58816 bp, 53 predicted proteins | sample ASW17metaG_FD_204514 | JGI IMG/M metagenome (GOLD analysis project Ga0315339, IMG submission 204514) | Ammonia-oxidizing marine archaeal communities from Pacific Ocean, United States - ASW #17 | ecosystem: Environmental > Aquatic > Marine > Oceanic | place: USA: California | collected 2016-12-05 | reverse complement strand
TTGAGGATTGGAGGCAGCATTATAACAAGAAAAGGCCTCATAGTCGGCTGGGTTATATCAGTCCAAAAAAATTCATGTTAAACCAAAAAGTCTCATCTCAAGTGGGCCAAAATGGGTGATCCGGTCAAGGTGAGACTCGGCATTCCGGAGACGTGGGGTCCGCTTTCGGTGAACATCGTCTGGCTGACTCATGGTGTCTCTCCATTGAAAGACTTATTTGCCGACGCAAATTCTTTAGCCGTGGCGGCAATCAATTCCAACGCGTCGCGACTGCCATTAGATTCGCCTTTTTCAAAATCGACCTCGACGTTTCCCATTTGATTGGTTACGTGCGCAAAACAAACCACCGCCTTTTGGCGAGCTTGAGCAAAAGCGTAGAGGGCTGCCGCTTCCATCTCCACGGCCAAAATACCCAATGACTTTGCTTGTTCTATGGCCATGGCTGTTTCCCGAAATGGAGCATCCGTTGTCCAGGCCGCCCCCTTATTCACCGGAACGGCTAACTCAGAGAAAGTATCTTCTAACAGGGTTACAATTTCTCTGCTGATGTAGGAATAATCAGATGGCGGTAGGTAGTGATAACTTGTGCCTTCATCTCTCCAGGCGCGTTCGATCAAAATGAAAAAAGGTGGTTTTTTATTGGGCGTGATCATGCCGGCGGAAGTAACGCTTATCAATAGCTGACAACCGGAAGCAAATAATTCCTCGGCGATTAAAACGGCGAATGAAGCGCCTACCGCACAGGCAACAATGCCAAATTCAATGCCTTCAAATTCAAAGTTGTACAGTTTCGTATGATAACACGCCCAATAGGGGTTGAGTACCGCCTTGTTGGTGGAAAGCAAATTATCGAGGATGTCCCCGTCTGGATCAAGAAGGCAAATAGACGGTATTTGGCCTTCTGGAATATCTTTTTGGCGCCTTGCTTCTCGCAGTAGATTTTCAGGTGCGAATAATGACGCGTGCTCATACCATTTACTGAGCAAAATAGGCGGTGTAGATGGGGACATTCAACGGGGCCTTTCTTGGCTCGTGCGCAGCCCACCCAAAGAATCAACTTCTCGCCCGAAACGCCCCATCCGCACCCAGTCGTGCGGTTCGCCCTCGGTCCAATTCATCCCCGCCCTCGGCTCGCCCAATAACCAGCGTTCTTCGGGGTTAAGATGGGACATGTCGCCTTCGTAGGGGGACGGTCGGCGCAGGGGGCGCAGCATGGTTAAGCTATATTGGAAATAGCTGATGGCGCGCGGTCTATTGGCGTGGTGCGCCAAGGTGCGGTGCCACAAGGCGTTGTGCAGGACGAAGATCGTGCCAGCTTTCCCCCGCACCGCTGCGCGACCGGTGTCCCAGTCGAGCTGGGCCTGTTGTTCGGGGGTGTAGAAGCTATCGTTGCTTAAGCGTTTGTTGCGTGGCCCAGGCGGGGTGCGCGCGTCGTAACAGGGTCTTTTGTGCGAGCCGCGGATGTATTCTACCGTGCCGTCGTCGTCTTCGGTGGAATCGGCGAGCAGGTAGCCGAAGCGTAGGAAGTACAGCGGGCAGCGACCGTCTTCTAAAATGGGCAGGACCCGCGGGCCGTCGGAATGCCAGCCCTCGGTGATGGGCTGTTTGCGTGCCTTGGGGTCGGCGTAGTAGACGCGCCACATGTCTTGTGACAGGTGGAACATCGGCCCGAAGGCGTCGTGGCAGATTTGCAACGACGGTTTGAAGGTTAGCAATTCGCGCCAGGCCGGGTCGTCTTCGGCGATCGAATCGCGCATGTAAATGTGTCGGGCCGTCGAGGCATTGGCGAGATCGGGCTCGTAGTTGCGCACGCGATCGATGTAGGTGTCGATGTAGTGCACGAGCCGGGCGAGCAGTTCGGCGGGCAGGGTTATCGGGAGCACGGCGAGGCCGTCTTGGTCGAGCTGGGCGAGGCATTCGTTGCGCTGCTCGTTGTTTAATGAGAGTTCGTCGGATGGGTGCATCTTTTTTCTCACAATGAAGATTAAGGTGAGAGGATTTCGAGTTGCGCGTAAAGATCTTCTATTCGGTCGATTGCAAGCAAATCGGAGATCTGTTGCTCTTCTATTTGGCGGGGAAGGTACAATCTAGCCTGAATAGGATGCAAGAGGCCTACTCCGCCCAGGGCAAAAAGCGAATCTTCGTTGCTTCTTTATTCCGCAATAGTTCCACTCCTTCAGCGTAGCGCGTAAAGGGCAAGGCGTGCGTGGCCAGTTGCTCTAGGTCGAGTTTGCTCTCGGCGATCAGTGCTAGCGCGCGTTCACCGGCGGCGCGGTTGTGATTCTCGTAGCCGATCAGCGCGAGGCCCCCTCTGCGATGGGAGGCGTCGTATTCGATGGTTTCGCGCAAGACGCCGAAGATGGCGACTGCGCGGCGGGTGCGGTCCATTAGAAATTGGATCGCGTCTTTAAAACCCGTGCAGTCGATCGACAGGTCCAAGGCGCCTTCGGCAAAACGATCGGCGGAGAAGGCGTCGGTGTTAGGTGGCAGGGCGGTGGCGAGGCCGGTGGCTTGTGCGCGGCGCTCGGGTAGCGGGTCGAAGGCAACGACTTCGCGCGCGCCGTAGGCTTTGGCCATTTGCGTGGCGATCAGCCCAGCTGGCCCCAGACCGGATATGCCAACCTTTTGCTCTTTGACGCCGCCAAAGACTTCGAGTTGGTCGAAGGTGACCTGCACGCACATTGCCAGCTCCAGTGAGGCGACTTTTTCGTCGGGCATGTGCTCGGGGACTTTGAGCAGGCTCTTGGTGGCGAAGGGCACGTATTGTGCGTAACAACCTTGGCGGACCTGCAGGCCGCGATCTTGCCAGGCGGCAACACGGTCCCCGATGGAAAAGCCCTCGACACCCGGCCCCAATGCCGCGACCTCGCCGACCATCTCGTGGCCGGGCTGACCGGGCGTGTAAGGGTACTTCATTTTCATGTTGGGGAACATCGGCTCGCCGTCGATGATGTGCAGGTCCCAGTGCGGGCAAGTGGTAATGGCGTTGACTTTGACGAGAACCTCGCCATCTTGCGGGTTGAGCACGGGCAGGTCGCGCCATTCAGGTTTGCTAGGCGCGATGATCTGTAAGACCTTGGCTTCTTTTTGCATTGTTGTTACCACTCTAAGATGACGCCCAGCACGGGCTCGGATTTCGATTCGATTAAACCCCAGGCCTTGGCGGCGTCGGCGACGGGAAAGCGGTGCGTGATTAGGGGCAGGGTTTGCAAATAGCCGGCGGTAATCAGGTGCAGCGTCTGATCCATGCGCTCGGGCGACCAGCCAGAGACGAGGTGGATGGCGTGCTCACCGTAGCGCGGCGGTTGCAAAGGCAGCGCGTCTCGGGTGCCGTAAAAACCGGCGGAGACCAAGTGGCCGTAGCGGCACATTAGCGCTTGCACGGCTTCGAGTGCGGCGATTGAGCCGACGGTGTCGACGGCGATTTTTGCACCTTGTGGGAATAGCGTCTTGGCTTTTTCGCGCCAATCTTCTTCGTGCTCGTTGACTATGTGCGCGTAGGGCGGGCGGTCGAAGTGTTTTAGGCGGTCGTTGTGGCGGCCGACGAGCAAGACCTCGGCGCCGCGCCAGGCTAAGGTCTGCGCGGACCAGTGGCCGACCATGCCGTCGCCGAAGACAATGGCGCCGTCGCCGATATTGACGTCTGGACGGATACCGGCGTTGTAGCCGACTTGCGTGAGCACCAGACCGGCGCAGGCCAGCGGGTCAACGTCGGGCGGTAATTTCCAGACGCCGTCGCGGCCGGTTACCGAGGGCGAGATCTGCCCGCCGCGCTCTTTGTACATGCCCTCGACAGCACCCATCGTACAGAACACGGTTTCGCCGACTTCGATGTCGTCGATCTCTTCGCCGACCCATTCGACCCGGCCAATTTTTTGGTAGCCAGCTACGATGGGGAAGGGCCAGGAGTCGCCTTCGTGGTAGGCGGTGTCGCCTTCAATGCGCTCGCCGCGCAAAAAAGAGCCTTCGGTACCGTTGCTGATCCAGGAGTGGGTGATGCGGACGACGAGGTTTTTAGGGCCTGGGTCGGGGGTGGTGACGGGGGTGTATTCTACGGTGTTGGGGGCGGTGAAGACTACGGCGTTTGCTTGCACTTTTGTTGCCTCTAGGTGGTGAATCCGCGGGTGGGTGGTCGGGGGGGCGAGGGATTGCTCTCGCTCATTCTCGCCGACTATCCCTGGTCGACTCCGAGGGCACTGCAAAGCCGCTACGAGTCTTCCCTCGACCCTCAACCTCAGCTACTTCGCGATTTTACATTAGTAATAAGACCTTGGTAGCGAAAAGAATAAAAATGCGAACAAAACGTTGGTAGAAGATAATAGTAATGTAGGGATGGGGCGTCTATTCTATTTAAATTTGACACGATACAAAGCGCATTCCTAATTTGGCTGCTACAACAGAGTAGACTTGGTGCGCAGTCCACCGGTTCTTGGTGGGGAATGCCGGACACATTTGTCTTTTCGGTTTGCGGGATGTTTTTCTGGGTGTGGCGGGGTAAAAGGGCCTGGCTGTGCGGGGCGAGTGGTCATGACGACGACCCGGGAGGCGATGGCATTGGCGGACTAAAAACGCCCGGAGACGCACCCCGCAAACGAATCGCCGACACCCAGCTTCAGCGTCTAACGCTAGGGATACACGATCATAATGTAGAAGGAGCGTCGCAATGGAACAGGTGCAAGCGCAGTACGAACAAGATGGATTTAGTATCGTGCCCAAGCAGGTCGCGCCTGATGAGGTGTTGCAATCCGCGTTGCATGGCATGGTGGGGGTGCGCGACGGGGTGTTCGATATGGGCATGGCACCGACCGAGCATCCGGGCTACGATCCGGCGGTACTGTGCAAGATTAACAACCCGCATCGTTCGGACAAGGGGCTGCACGACTTGGTGACTTGTCCGGAGGTCGGGCGGAAAGTGGCGGAGGTGACGGGGTCGCGGCGGGTGCAGGTATGGGCGAGCCAGTTGTTGATCAAACCGCCAGGCACGGCGGCGGCCGGTCATGTCGGTTGGCACCAGGACCGGCAGTATTGGAAGATGTGGCAGCAGGCCGAAGGGCTTTTTACCGCGTGGATCGCGTTGGGTGACGTGGCCGATGCGCTGGGACCGATGCGCTTTGTGCGTGGATCGCACCGCTGGGGTTTTTTAGGCCAGGGGGATTTTTACGGCAAGGACCAACAGGCGTTGCGCGAAGGCATCGAGGTGCCGGCGGACGAGGATTGGCAGGAGGTGCCGGCGCTCTTGCCATGCGGCGGGTTCAGCGTGCACCACTGTCTGACCTTCCACGGCTCCGGCGCTAATATTGCCGATGTGCCGCGTTGGAGCCTCGCCGTGCACCTGCGCGACGAGCGGGTGGAGCCGGTAGAGGGCGACAATACTTATTACACCGCGCACTTAGATGATCCGCAGATCTGCCCGGTGATGTACGAAGCCTAAGCGCTGGCGGCGGATTGTTCGGAGGGCTGGAAGAGTTCGAGCTTGGCTTGATCGGCGTCGAGGGCGCCTTTGACCAGCGTGTCAATGTGGTGCTCGACGGGGTCGGAACAGGCGGCGAGCAGTAGAGCGCATAGGAAGGCAATGGCGGTCATTATATTTGTTCCGAATAGACGGACTCGCGCAGGCCTTTGAGATAGCCGACGGCGAAGAGGCGGGCCATGCCATGCTCGTCGGCGTAGTCGGCGTCGCCCATCTTGGGGTAGTGGTCGGGGCGTAGCACGCCTTCGTAGCCGATATCGCGATAGGCGCGCATACATTCGGCGAGGTCGGTTTGGCCGTCGTCGTGGAAGGCTTCGGTGAAGTTTTCTGGGGTGCCGCGCACATCTCGGAAGTGCACGAAGTGGATTTTACCCTGTTGACCGAAGTGGCGGATGGCAGCGGGCAGATCGTCGGTCATCAGGGCGAAGTTGCCCTGGCAGAGGGCGATGCCATTGGCTTCGCTGGGTACCAGGTCGACGAGGCGCTGGTAGTTGTCGAGGTTGCTCATAATGCGGGCGACCCCGCGGATGGGCGACAGCGGCGGATCGTCGGGGTGCATGGCCATCTTCACGCCCGCCGCCTCGGCGGCGGGCAACGTGCGCTCAAGGAAGTAGCGCAAGTTGTCCCACTGTTCGTCCTCGGGGACGACGCCGTGCTCGGTGAGGGGCTGGTCCTTTAGCTGGGTGTGGTCGAAGCCGCTGACGCGGGCTCCGGCGCGCGTTAGCAGCTCGAAGGAGGTGCGCATAACGCCGAGTATTGGCATCCACATGCTACACCAGACGGGAATGCCCAGCTCGCCCATGTTGCGCAGCATCGCGCAGACCACCTCAATCTCCTCGTCGCGGCCCGGCAGCCCCAGCTTAATTTTCTCCATATCCGGGCGGCCCTCCCAGACGGCTAGTTCGAGCCCGTATTTTTCATAGGCTTCCTTTGCGCTTTTGAGCGAAGACAGGCTCCAGGGTTGGTCTTCTGCCGCGGCGCCGGGTATGGTCTGTAGCCCCCCGTGGCACACGGCGTAGTCGACACCGCACTGGCGCATCATGGTCATCGATAGACTGGGTTCGGGCGGTAGACAAATGGCGATTTTTATCACGGAAGCAACTCCATGTGTGGTGTTTGCGATATACCGGGGTGCGTTGTGTTTGAATTAATGGATTCGAGCGCCGGGCATCAACTGCCGCGTCCTTGGCGCATCAGACCGTCTCACCATTAAACAGAAATACCTTCAGCTACCTTGATTACTCTACCGCCCATATTCACTTCAATCTCGGTTTCGCTTTGTTTGGCACGCAAGTAGAGCAAAGAAGGCGGTTGGATCTCATACCCTTGTTCAAGTGCTGGTATTTAATCAGATAGCCGGTCAAACAGCCAATTGCGCACGAGCCGAGGACAGCAGCAGGTGGTTATCGGGCGTCTCTTGGTTTTCTTGGCGGTGAGCTGCATATTTTCGCTGCAAAGCGTATCAACGCGGTTTACAACGGCGCACGTCATAGCCACCGTATCTTTCTTCGGCGAAGACGTCGAAGAGATAGAAGGTGAGCGGGTCCATGTAGAAAGTGTGGAGATTTGATGGCAGTATGGCGGGAGCCTATAATCAATTACCTGGCAGAGAAGGCAGAATGAACGGAGTCAAGAGAAAGGTAGGGGGATGCGCGTTTTGATTGTTGGCGGCACTGGCATTATCAGCACCGGCATCACCCGCTTGCTCGTCGAGCGCGGCGACGAGGTGGGCCTGTATAATAGAGAGCAGCGGGCTTCGCAAGTAGAGAGTGGCTATGAAGCGATTACCGGCGACGGCATTATCGAGGCCTGGCGGGCGAAGGAATTTGCACAATGAGCGTGGAAAAGTGGGGCCTGTTCGAGGTGGAGCTAACCGGGCCGACGGAGGGCAATCCCTTTACCGACGTGCAACTGAGCGCGGAGTTTAAAAACGGCGATACGACGATCAAAGCACCGGGTTTTTACGATAGTGACGGCACGTATAAAATACGCTTTATGCCGTCGGTCGAAGGCGAGTGGAGCTATGCGAGCAAGAGCGACTCGTCGGCACTCGATGGACAGACCGGGAGCTTCACCTGTACGGCACCCGCCGAGGGCAACCACGGACCGGTGCGTGTGCGCAACCAGCATCATTTTGGCTACGAGGACGGCACGTCGTATTTCTCCTTCGGCACGACCTGTTACGCCTGGGTCCACCAGGGCGACGCGCTGGAAGAGCAGACGCTCAAGACGCTGGAGACTGCCGGCTTTAACAAGTTGCGCATGTGCGTTTTCCCCAAAGACTACATCTTCAACAAAAACGAGCCGGAGTATTATCCTTTTGAAAAGCAAGGCGACGGCTGGGATTTCTCCCGCTACGATATCGCTTTCTTCCATCACCTCGAAAAGCGCGTGGCAGAACTCGGCGCGCTGGGCATCGAAGCAGATATTATCCTCTTCCACCCCTACGATCGCTGGGGTTATGCCAAGATGGCGCACGAGGAGGACTACGCCTATTTGCGCTACGTGGTCGCCCGTCTTGCCGCCTATCGCCATGTCTGGTGGTCGCTGGCCAACGAGTACGACTTTATGCTCAAGGACAAGCCGATGGAGGTCTGGGACCATTTCTTCGAGATTGTACAGGAGAATGACCCTTATGACCATCTGCGCTCGATCCACAACGGCAATGTTGCTATGAACTACGACCACACCAAACCGGGCGTCACGCACGTCTGTGTGCAAAACTGGGACGTGAAGAGGATGCGCGAATGGCGCGACGCCTATGGCAAACCGGTGATCGACGACGAGTGCGAATACGAAGGCAATATCTTGCGCAACTGGGGCAATATCACCGCGCGCGAATTGGTACACCGCTGTTGGATCTGCATTGTTTATGGCGGTTATGCCGGTCACGGCGAGACCTACGAGCACCCGGAAGATATTTTGTGGTGGTCGAAGGGCGGGGTATTGGTCGGCGAGAGCTGGCCGCGGCTGAAGTTTTTGCGCGGCATCGTCGAAGAGGGACCGGCCGAGGGCATTGAGCCTTTTGCGGGCAGCTTTCCATGGGGTCGCACGGCGGGTGGTGGGTGTGGCAACTATCGGCTGATTTATTTCGGCGAGCACCAGCCTAAGCGCTTTGGCAACGGGCTACCCGAAGAAGGGTGCTACGAAGCCGATGTCATCGACACTTGGGAAATGACGGTGGAGACGCTGGGCACGTTTGAGGGGCAGGAGCCGATTGAGTTGCCGGGGCGGCCGGGTTTGGCGCTGCGGATTCGGCCGGTGGAAGGATAATACAGCGTGATTTACGTATCTAAGGTCCGGTCGGGAAAATGGTGCTGTAGTCCGTCAGCTCTTGTATCGAGAGAGGGACTACCGTGCGCAAGCGCGGTCGCAAGCGTATAGAGGCTATGGAAGATAATTGTCTGTGTGGTGATAGGCGTGTGTTGCAATGATAGGTTGGAAAATATGTCAAAAGCGAATGCCATCGCCAAAAGCGCGCGAAGAGTGCGCGGCGTTGAAGCCAAGTGATCAGGCGGCTCTACATTCCAACGGAATATCCCAAACGTGGTTAGGAGGAAAGCATCGTGTTCGAAACGCGGTTGTTGAGTTCATTAAGCAAGGTATTTGCCGACGAGGGGTTGCAGGACGCGGCGGTTAAGACGGGGTCTTGCTTGCGCGGTGAGGTGTATTCGTTTCAGGTGGCCTATAGATCGCAGGAATTGGTTAAGGGCATAGAGGTGGAGGTGGCGTCTTCTCTTGCGCGCCATATCGAAGTGCGCACGGTGGGTTTGGTGCCGGCTGAGTTTTTGGGCGCGCGCTTCGACGACGATGTACTGCGGACGACACCGGGGCTGTATCCCGACCCGCTTTACGGACTGCACGCCGGAGTCGACGCGCCGCCGGGGCAGTGGCGGGCGTTGTGGGTGCAGGTCCGAGTGCCGAAGCGCAGCGTGCAGGGGCGGCATGAGATCGCGCTGCGCTTGGGCCACGGCGGCCGGCTGCTCGGCAGCGAGCGTTTCGTGTTGGAGGTCGTGCCCGTGGTGCTGCCGGCGCAACGGCTGATCCACACCAGCTGGTTTCATGCCGACTGCATCGCGACCCATTATGGCGACACGACCTGGAGCCGGGGGCATTGGCGCCGGCTGGAGCAGTTTGTGCACAGCGCCGTCGACCACGGGGTCAACTTGTTGCTGACGCCGTTGTTTACGCCCCCTTTGGACACGCAGGTTGGCGGTGAGCGGCCGACGGTGCAATTGGTGCAGGTCAAAAAGGACGGGGATCGCTACGCCTTTGACTTCAGCCGCCTCGACCGCTGGGTCAAAATGGCCGACCGCTGCGGCGTGCGCTATTTCGAAATGGCGCATCTATTTACCCAGTGGGGGGCGGCGCACTGCCCTAAGATCGTCGCCACAGTCAACGGGCGCGAGCGCAAGATCTTCGGCTGGAAGGACCGCGCCGCCGGCAAGCAGTACCGCAACTTCCTCGATCAGTTTTTGCCGCAACTGGTGCGTTATCTAAAGAAACGCGGCATCGATAAGCGCTGTTATTTTCACGTTTCGGACGAGCCGCATATCGATCATCTGGAGGCCTTTAGACAGGCGGCGGCCATCGTGCACGAGCACCTCAAGGGCTTCCCCTTCATCGACGCACTGTCCAATATCGAATACTATGATCGTGGTTTGGTAAGCTGTCCGATTCCGGCCAGCAACCATATAGAGCCCTTCGTCGAAAAGGGGGTCGAAAAGTTATGGACCTACTATTGCGTGTCGCAGTGGGACCAGGTAGCCAACCGCTTTTTTTGCATGCCCTCTGCGCGCAACCGCATTCTGGGGGCGCAGCTGTACAGATATGATCTCGCGGGTTTTTTGCACTGGGCGTTCAACTTCTATTTCACGCAGTATTCGACGCGGCCGCTCGACCCCTTCGTCGAGACGGATGCCGGGCGGGCTTTTCCGGCGGGGGACGCGTTTTTGGTCTATCCGGGCGAAGACGGGCCGATCGATTCGATCCGCGGCCAGGTGTTCCGCGAAGGGTTGCAGGACCAGCGTGCGCTGCAATTGCTCGAAAAGCTCCAGGGGCGCGACAAAACGATAACCCTACTCGAGCAACACGCTTCGGCGCCCATCACCATGAAGCGCTACCCGCGCGGCAAGGCCTGGCTATTGGCGATGCGGCAGCGGTGTAATCGGCGGATTGCCAAACTGGGATGAATCTTAATTTAGAGGTGCTAGATCATGAAAGATAATCGGCTGACAGCAAAAGAAATGGCGCGTTTTGTCGCCTCGGGTTATTTGCGGTTTGAGGAAATGGTGCCCAAGGATCTATGTGCCGCCTGCCTGGAGGAAATGCGTGAGCATAAAGGCTATTTAGCGGTCGGAACGCCCTTCGAGCAGACGTGGCCCAAGGACACGGCGCTGGGGGAGGCCTTCCGGTTGCCCGAGGTGCAGGGGTTGATTCATTCGCTGCTCGGGCCCGACCCGCTCTACGACCATCACGGCCCGCACTTGGTCAAGGGGGGCCATATGCAAGGGCCAGACATGCACCAGGATTCGGTCATCGATTTTCGCGTCAATTATTTCGATATCCAGTTGTCGTTTTTTCCGACCGATACACCCGACGAGATGGGTGGAACATTTCTGGTGCCGGGCACGCAGTTTCGCAATGTGCGCACGAGCGAAATTGATTTTTATCAGCAAATGCGCGGCAAGATCTGGGCAACGTGTCCCAATGGGACAATGTATGTTTGGAACACCCGCGTCTGGCACGGGGCGCGCAGCAACCACACCGAGCAAGACCGCTTTATGTACAAGCTGCGTCTCAACCCGACCAGGCCGCAGGTGGGCCACTTTGATACCTCTGATTTAGATGATCCCGAGATCGGCCAGATTCTCAATACCCAGCACGGTTGGGAAGGCAACGAGCACCGCTATGAATTGATGCAGCGCGTGCAGTTGTGGCGTTTTGTTTCGGGGCAGCCAGACTACGATATTGGCGAGCGTTTTATGCGGCGCATCGAATACCGGCCGGAGGGGCTGCCGGTTTTAGACGGTACCATAGCGGTTAACACCGAGGAGCACTAGTGATGGGACAGGCAATGACGGAGCGCGAGATTGAAGCCGTGCTCCGGGAGGTTACAGACGAAGAGGTGGCCTTCTACCAGGAATACGGATGGGTCATGATGAAGCAACTCGTGGCGCCGGAGTTTGCCTCGGAGTTCCTGCGCCTTGGTCAGGAGTGGAACCTGAAACAACAAGACCGAGAGCGCCGCCGCCATTCAACCGCAGGTCTGGCCATCGAGGGCATCGAGCCGTTTCGTTCGTTTATGCTCAGCGAGCGCATGGCACAAAACGCGATGCGACTGGTGGACAGGAAGCGGCTTAAGGACGTGGATGTCCCGCTTCGCTACCGCACCGACATTGTGATCTTGAAGAGTCCCGGAGCGGTTAGCGGTACCTATCACCAGGACTCGTCCGAGCACGGATCCGATCGAGTCGGTGAGCTTCAGTTCTGGCTGGCGCTGGCGGAAGTGACACCGGAGATGGGGGCCATGCGTTTCGTCAGCCGCTCACATCGCGAAGGGCCGCTTGGTGCGGTGTTCAACGACGACCAGGGCGACCTGCTTGAACAGTATCCGAATTTGACATCACTGCTTGAGCTCTCGCCGCCTTTTCACTACCAACCGGGTGACTGCACCGTGCATCACGGGTTCACGATCCATGGCGGCCCAGCCAATAGCACCGATAAGCCGCGCTGGTCCTACCTCTTTTCGTATACCCCCGCCGACACCCGCTACTGGAATGGCCGATCGAGCAACTGGGGCAGCGAGCGGAAGCGCCTGGGTGACGAAGAGTGTCCCATTGTTTACCCGCGCGAACCCGTCGAGGACTGATCGCCGGGAAGAGAGGTCGCGCAAAAGAAAGTATCCGTCGCGGCCTTAGCCGATTATGTCCTCACCCATCCTTTGCAAAAAAACAAGGTAAACACGCCATGGAAAACCTACCCATTAGCGCCGCCGTCAGGCGCCTGAGGCCGGCCGATATAAAACAATTTGACGAAGCGGGTTATTTGCAGGCCCTGCCGGTATTCGACCAGGGGGCCGCCCGCCAACTGCAAAAGCGCCTGCACGAACTCGAAGCGCTGATGCCTTCCGACGTGCCCATCAGCTCGGTCAATATGTGGCACAAAGCCAATCGTTGGATCTACGACCTGGCCCGGACTCCGGCGATTCTCGATTATGTGGAAGATTTGATCGGCCCCGATTTTTTCCAGTGGGGTGGCGGATTTTTCGTCAAATACCCCGGCGAAGGCAACTTAGTGCCCTGGCATCAGGACTCGCAATACTGGCCGCTATCGCCGAGGAAAACCGTCACGGCCTCGCTGGCCTTCTACGATGGTACTAAAGACAATGGGGCCATGCAGGTCCTTGCCGGTAGCCATCGTTCCGGGCCGATTCCGCATCATGATGTGTCCGGTAAAGAGTATATGTTGGGGCAGGAGATTGACGCCGATAAAGTCGATTTGAGCCAGGCGGTGACTCTGGAGCTGAAGACCGGTGAAATCTCGCTGCACGACGAAGCCCTGGCTCACGGCTCCGGCCCGAACCAAGCCGACACGCCGCGCGCCGTGTTGACGATGCGCTTCAGCCCCACCGAGGTCAAAGCCGACCTTGACGTTTGGGCCACCTTTGAAAGCTCGATGGCCCGCGGGGCCGACCGCTACCAACACAACCCAGAGGCTAAAATCCCCACTGGCGACGCCTGTCCCGTGCGCAGCTTCCAGCTTTCTACGGAATTCGCCTAAAGGCTAGGCGAGAGCACCTTTGAAATCCGTCTTCAAGACGGGGACGGAGTTTTGTATGGTTGAGTTGATCTCCGTGCGACAATGGGATTTTTTTCTGCGACACGGCTACTTGATTGTCGAAAGCGTGCTGTCCGTGCAACGCTTGCAGGTGCTGCGGCAAACACTGGAACAGCGATATGAGTTGGAGGGCGCTATGGCCGGGTCTGAGGGGGCGGATATCCAGGGTGTCCGGCGATTGTGCAATCTCATTGGCAAGGGCCGTGCGTTAGAGCAACTGGCTGTCGAACCGATCGCGCTGGAAGTCGCCAGGCGGGCAATTGGCGAGGACATGCGTTGGCAGGCCATGAACTTTCACGACCCCATACCTGGAGATCAGCGTCCGCATCAGGCGATTCACGCGGATCGATCCTTTTTCCCAGATTGTAAGGCCTACCTCAATGTGGTGTGGGCCATTGATGCGATGACCGAACAGAATGGAGCCACCCGCTTGGTCCCGGGCTCGCAGAAAAAACCCCCTCCCCGCGACATAGTAGCCGACGCGAGGGAACCGGTCGCTGGTGAGATCTACGCCGTCTGTCCGGCCGGTACTGCCATCTTTCTTCACGGGGATACCTGGCATGGGGGACGAGCCAACTATTCGACGGCGCCCAGACGGGTGATTCACCTCGGCTACAGCTGTCGCAATACGGCACCGCAATATGAAATCGCTGATTCCTTAACGCCAGCAATCCGCCGGCGGTTAGGCGTGCATTGCGCGCTTATCCCAGGCCGCGTGGTGCCATGATGAGATTGATCTACCTCGTTGCTCTTGATATGAATTCTTTATTCGTATACCGTTTTCCGTCAACGTCCACCGCAAGGCCATGTGGTTTGCGCTACAGTGATCGAAAGGCTTAATCGTTCGTGGAATATGTCAAAGAGATACGCGCGCTCGTTGGCACCCGGCCGTTGATTCTGGTGGGGGCCGTCATTATCATCAGCGATGACGAGGATAGGATTTTGCTCGAACAGCGAAGATTCCCCTACGGGCCATGGGGGCTGCCGGGCGGATTGGTGGAATTGGGCGAGTCGGCAGAACAAGCTGCTCGGCGCGAGGTGTTGGAGGAAACGGGTTTGGTCGTGGGAGCCTTGACCCTGGAGAGCGTGTATTCCGGACCGGGTCATTTTATAACCGCGCCCAACGGCGACCAGATCGAAAGCGTGACCATCGCCTATTCCAGCCGCGAGATCAGCGGCGAGCTGCAAGTCAACCTGGAGGAGTCGCTGGCGTTTGAATTCGCGTGACCGGAGGACCGGTATGGTGAAATACGCGAGAACTATCGGGCTATTATCGATGATTACCAAAAAAAGAACGGTCGTGTTTGATGCGGTCGGGTGGTTTTCGAAGAAATGGGAGGGATGATGCGGCGGGGTGGATTGAGGTGCCGGGTCGATCGCGGTAAGGGATAATAGGATAGGAGAGGGGGGGTATGAGAGTTAGTAGTTTGCGCTATATGGCTGGCGGCGGGGCCGAATTGACCGATATTGTGAGGTGGGTGAGCCCGGGCCCGGTCAGGTGCAGGTAGAGGTCGCGGCTTGCGGTATTTGCGCCTGGGATATACAGGCCTTTAAGACGGGATCAGATGCGCCCTTTGCCGCCCCGCCCGGGCACGAGGGCGTGGGTTATGTCGCCAAGTTGGGGCCGGGTGTCGAGGGTTTTGCAGTAGGGCAGCGGGTCGCCTGCTTGAGAAAGGTACCATAGATCTCAGGCGGTTGGTGACGCACGTAGTCTCTTTGAGTGAATACCCTCAGTTTATGCAGGAGGTGGTCGCCGGGCAGGTAGACGGGTATATCAAGGGCGTGGTGAAGTTGTAGTTAGCAAACCCATTCGAAGTAGAGGGCAATGAAGATCAACACCGTAATATTTTCTTTATTCGCGGTTTTATTTGGTGATGTCGCGTCGGGTTTTTCTGAGCAGGCGCAGACCGACTCCACCCAAAGCAAGCGGCCCAAGTTTTCGCAGGCGCCTACCTGAGTGGGCTGACCGGGTGAAGGCGCACCGCTCCGTGGGAGCGGCATTGATACGAAGTGGACGATTTCAGGACGGTTTGTCGATACGCAGTTAGAGCGCCCTCGATGGCGCCTTACGGCCAATTACCGCATTCACCGCAGATTGCAAGTGGGGCTGGAATTTAATCCCAAAGCCGAAGAGCTAGGCCCGCTGTTTACCTTCTTCATACTCACGGAGACCGAAACGGCGCCCGCGCTATTTATCGGCACCAGCTCGGATCGTATTGGTTCGCCGGCGGGCCAGCAGGCGTACTATGCTACGGTGAGCAAATACATACCGATCTTGCGCACATCTCTTTACGGAAGCTTGAACTTTACCGAATGGGACGACGGTTTTAACCTGCCGGTAGGTTTTGGCGTTGAGCTGGGCAAAGGCTTTTCTGTTCGGCCCATGTACGATGGAGATCGCAGCCATCTACTGCTCAATTATTTTGCTGCCCAATACGGCGTCAGCCTTATGTATGTATGGCTCGAAAAGCCGGGCGTAGCTTTTTTTGTCGGATTCTGACCAGGAGGCATCTTGTTTTATTTTCACTTGATACTTGCCGCGTTTTTGCTGGATCCCTCGCTGCTTCCAGCAGATGAAGCGCCCTTGCCCGAAAAAGCGCTGTGTGTCGTCTGCGCGTTAAAAAGCGGGGAAGGCGAGTTTGAAAAGGTAAAAGCTCACAGTGACCACGAGGGCAAGGCCTATTATTTTTGTTCGGCAGACTGCAAGGAAGAATTTGATGCAGATCCGGCGGGCTATCTGCCGCCGCAATTGCCGCGGCCGGCGCCGGCGATGGTCGTTGAGACCTTGGCGGGGGAGAGCGTGACGTTGCAGGATTATAAGGGCCAATGGGTGTTATTGGATTTTTGGGCGACTTGGTGTAAGCCCTGTATCAAGATGATGCCCAAGTTGCAAAAAATCTATGAAGCCTATGCCGATACAGGTTTAGTAGTACTGGGTGTTTCCATCGACGATCACAAGGCCAGGATCAAGAAGATCGAGCGCTTTGTCAAAAAGGTCGATGTTTCCTATCCGATTTTCTCCGACGCGAAACAAGAGCCCGCATGGCATATGTTCAACGTCAAGGTATTGCCAGCCGCATTTCTTATTGACCCAAGCGGCCAAATCGTTGCTCAATGGACCGGCAAGATCGATCACAAGCAAGTCGAAAAAGAAGTGGCCGGCAGGATGGCTCCCCAAGGCAAAAAAAAGAATCAGTGAAGCGCTTGTTGCGGATTTGGCCGGCGGGGAAGAACGGCCAAATACAGCGGGTATTTCAAGACTGTCGAAGACTGCAAAACGCCAGTGCACAAGGGGCTCTGTAGCAAATCCAATCCGCTCACGTTAAGCCGGTGATTTCCCCGCTCAAACGTTCTTTCTCCATCGCGAGGGTATGAGGGCGATGGCAGCAGTCAGAGCGATTCCAATGATCAAGGCCACCAACGCGTTCGGCGTGTTTCTTGCAAACAGTAGCAGCCCGCTGGCCAAGAGCAAGAGCAGACGCAGCAGTAGGTGAAGGTTTCCCCGCAGTTGCCCCGTCACACCTCCCGCAAGCGGGACAATCCCTAAGAGCGTGCACGCGACCGCGGCGAATACGGCAGACGGGGCTAGTTCGCCGCCGTCTGGAGAGAGCAGTAAAAGTTCTGGGTTCAGGACGAAGCAGTATGGAAGGGCGAAGCCGATCAACGCGAAGCGAAACGCCGCCAACCCGGACTGCATGACACCGGCTCGGGCGATGGCGCTGGCCGTATAGGCCGCGAGCGCGACCGGTGGCGTGACCATCGACATCATGCCGAAATAAAAAATGAACATATGCGCTGCCAGAGGGACGAGCCCGAGGTCGTCGAGGATCGGACCGACGAGTGTCGCCATGAGCAGGTAGCAGACCGCCGACGGCAGCCCCATCCCTAAGATGATCGTCGATACCATCAGCAGGATCAGTGCCAGGGGTAGGTTGCTCTGGGCGAGCGGGACCAGGACCCCCGGCATGCGGGACCCGATGCCGGTCAGGGTGACGACGCCGATGATGATCCCGACGCAGGCGGCGGCGGCGATGAGCGATACACCGGCGGATGCTGCGCGTTTGCAGATGGCGACGAGGTCGCGTGCGCCGATACGCGTGTCTGGATGTAGGGCAGCCTGTATCAGCACCAATAGCAGGCTCAACGAGACGGCGCGGAAGGGCGTAAAGCCGACGACCAGAAACAGAATCAGGGAGGCGAACGCGGTGGCGCACAGGAATCCGGCGGGCTTCGAAAGCGGCATGTCCGACTGTGCCGCCGTCGCTTCGGGCTCCTCCGTGTGCTGTAGGTGCACGATCAGCAGCAGCGAGGCGTAGTAGAGGATCGCCGGGATGATGGCGGCCGTGATGATCTGCAGATAGGTCACGGGCGGGTCGACGATCTCCAACATCATATAGGCGCCCGCGCCCATGATCGGGGGTACGAGGGCGCCGCCGGAACTGGCCGCGGCCTCGATGCCGGCCGCGTGCTCCCGTTTGAACCCCGCCGCCCGCATCAGCGGGATCGTGAACGTGCCGGTGGTGGCGGTGTTGGCAACGGCGCTGCCCGAAAGGGAGCCCATGAGACCGCTGCTGATAACGGCCACTTTGGCCGGAGCTCCGCGCTTTGACCGGAAGAGCCGCATCGCGAACGCAATGATGAAGTCGGTCGCCCCGGTTTTTTCGAGCACGGCTCCGAACAGGACGAACAGGAACACATAGGTGAGCATCACGCGCAGGGCGATGCCGAAGACGCCCTGCGAATGCAGCACCGTCTGACTGACGATGCGGTCCCAGCCGTAGCCCCGATGCGGGAAAAGCCAATCGGGTAAATAGGGTCCGAATGCCGCGTAGGCGATGAAGGTGAGCGCTATAATCGGTAGGGTGTTGCCGATCGTCCGGCGAGTCGCTTCCAGTATCAGGAGCAGGATGACGAGCCCGATCAGGTAATCGGCCGTCGTTTCCTGGCCCGCGCGCTCACCGAGCGAGCGCTGATCGATCCACAGTTGACTGAAGAGCGCTTCGTTCTGGATGAGGATAAAGCCGAAGCACAACCCGGTGAGCAACGCGGTCGTGCGGCGGATGTGGGGCCCGGCATCTGACCCGAGGAAGATGAGCATCAATCCAAGCCCCCCGAATACCGCCAGCTGCGAGTGCGGCGTGAGAAAGGGGTAATTGACCTCGGATAGAACGAAGATGGAAAGCAGAACGGACACGATGGTGATCGGCGTATCCGGCCTGTCAGATGATGTCAGGTCTGTCAAGGTTTACGCGTCCGGCCAGATGCCGATCTCTTTGTAATAGCGGATCGCGCCCGGATGGAAAGACGTGCCGGTGTCGCGGACGATATTCTTCGGGTTGATGGCACGTCCGGCTGGGTGCTTCTTGACGACCTCTGCCCTATGCTCGTAGAGCGCTTTGGTGAACGTGTATACCGTCTCCTCATCCAGGCTCGCCCGCGTGATGAGGTGCATGTTGCCCACGTTCATGCCGGCAAATTCCTCCGTCTGTCCGCGATAGGTGCCGGCGGGGATCTTTGCCGGGGAGAAGAATGGATATTGCTCGAACAGGCTGGTTTTCGCCGTCGCGTCAAATGGGACGAAATAGATGTCCTGCGACGCGGACGCCTGCATGATCGACGCGGTCGGGACCGCGCCACCTAGGAAAGCGGCCGCGGCCGATCTGTCGGACAGCATGTCGACCGAACCCGCCTGGGTGTTGTGCAGCGGCGTGAAGTCATCGTAGGTGACGCCGTGCGCCTGGAGGATCGGCCGCAGGAAGTAGTCGAAACCCGCGCCCGCCGGGCCGACGATGACGCGTTTGCCCTTGAGGTCGGCCAGCGTATTCACACCCGAGTTTCGGGGGGTGATAAAGAGCGCGACATTGGGGGCGAGCGTCATGACGGCACGGATCTCCTGCTTCCCTTCCCATTTCCCTTCTCCGCGCACCGCGAAGTAGGAGATCGCCGCATTGGCGAGCGCGAAATCCAGCTCATCTTTGGCGAGCCGGTGGATATTTTCCTGCGTGCCCTTGGTGGCTTCGGAGGAGACCTGCCATCCTGCGGTCTTGGTGTTTTCATCGACCACTTGGGCGATTGCGCCGCCGACGACGAAGAACGCGCCGCCCGGTGGTGCGGTGCCGACGCTGAGAAATCTCGGGCCGCTATCCGATCCGCCCGAGCAGCCGAGCATGGTTGCCGCGGCGATGCCGATGATGGCTTTGCGCATGTTGAGTGCAGTAAAAGTCATTCCCGTCTCCTGCTACTTGTTTCTGGCTAATGTATTTGAGAATCAATGCGAAGTGGTGATACTCCGCAACCACCATCTGACGAGCATGCTGCATTGTTGAGCGGATATATCGAAGTCGATATCTGAGATGGTCTGTGGACGCAGAAGGCTTCCATTCGCAGACCGCCCTTTGAGCCGGCGATCACAACTCGCTGCTATTAGGGTTGCCAGAAACTCCAGCCGTCTCGTTTGTACCAGCGCGTATTGCACGCATCGCAGGAACAAAGCGGCCGAATCGCCAGTCGTGGTTCGGGCCGTATATTAAACGTCGCGCCGTGTACCCACAGGTTTTGGAAAAAGAGTATGTCCCCCCGCTTGGGCAGCAATTCGACAGGTTCGCCGAGATCCAAACCCGGTACTTCTTTGTTTAGGTCATATAAATACTCGTACTGCACGGGGTCGGACTGCGCTTTTTCCCGCACGGCATGCTGCGAGCCGGGCCAGCCAATCGTGCCGCCACCGCGGTTTTCTACATCGCTCAAATAGAGGATAAAAGCAATCTGGTAGGGGCCGGGAAAGGTGCGGTGCCTGTTCTCTTTCGGGATACCGTCTATATGGGGTGATGGCAGGGTCCAGTCGCGCGACGCGGTCAATATATTCTGCGTCAGCACGCCATCGGGGCGATGTAGGTCGGGCTGATCCACTAGGACCGCGGTCATATCGATAAAGGCATCGCTGAAACAGGACAATAGCACTTCGTCCTAGCGGGCGTAATGTTCGACCAGTTCCCGCTCGGCCAAATAGCGATCTAAGGGGTGGAGGGCGGCGCTGTTTCCATCCATGCCCGGTTGCTGTAACAAGAACCGGCGGGCGTTCTGGCTCGTCTCGTCATTGATCAAACCAGAAAGCAATAGGAAGCCGTCGGTTGCGTATTGGCGGCGAATATACTCGGTGGGTGCGTCGGCTGGGGTGGCTGTTAAGGACTGTAAGTTTGTCGTCAAAACAGAGGATCCTTTAAGAAATGACGTAGGAGAACTCATGCGTCAATGGGCTGCTCTTGAAAAACTTCAGTGCGGTTTCGGCATAGAGAAGGCCTATATAACTTAAGTAGACAGTATATATGGATTTCCTATGATATTCCAATACGAAGGATCTGAAATGCCCGAAAAAAAATGCTCGCCGACATCGAACAAAACTCAGAATCTTGGGAAAACCTGCTGGTGCTCGCCGATGATATTGGCGTGCGTGTTGCCGGCGGCGAAGGCGAGATACGCGCCCGCGATTTTCTCCTGAAAACATTTGCGCGCTACGGGCTAGACGACGTTCACTTAGAATCGTTCCGGCACCGCGCCTGGCAGCCCAAACGCGAAGAGCTGCTTGTTACCAGCGAAGACGACAGACCACTGGCCTGTCGCAGTAGTGCGCTCTCGCCCTCTACGCCGCAAGAGGGTTTAGAAGGCGAAGTGGTATTTCTCGAACGCTGCGACGAAGAAGAATTAGCCGCCCGTGCCGACGAAGTGCGGGGCCGCATGGTCGCCGCTCCCTATTACCCCGTCGCGCGCCAACTCAAAACGCCGATAGCCGCTCGTTGTGGCGCAAGTGCGCTATTGGAATATCGCAGTTTTTCCGGTCAGCTACAGCCGGCGCGCACTTGTGCTTTTCAGCAGTTGGGCGGGTTGCCGGTCGCTTCGATTAGTCTTGAAGACGCCGAATACCTCAAGCGTTTGCAGCAGCGCCGTGGCCCGGTGCGTCTGCGTCTGACGCTTGAGAGTCATATCGAAAGCAAAGAGTCTTGGAATGTCATCGGCCAGCTCACCGGCACAGAAAGACCGCACGAAATACTCGTCACCGGCGGCCACTACGATAGCTGGCATGTCGGTCCCGGCGCGACGGACAATGCCTCGGGTGTGGTTGCCGTAGTTGAAGCGGTTAGGGCGCTGGCCGGCGTGCGCCAGCACCTGAAGCGAAGCGTGCGTTTTGTGGCGTTTGGCGTTGAAGAATCCGGTCTCGTCGGTTCTTGGGCCTATGTGCACCAGCACCAAGACGAGCTTGACGATACGATCCTCATGATCAACAACGATGTCGGCGGTCGCCCCTCGCGCCTGGCCATCGCCGGCGCGGAAGATCTCGTGCCGAGCATGGAAGAGATCGCCCGGCGAGTGCAGATTAAAGACCTGCAGCAGCCCTTTGCTGTCGACTGTGGCGTGCCGAGTTGGGGCTCCGACCATTTCCCCTTTTATGCCGAAGGCGTGCCGACACTCGGCGTCGGCGGAGAGGCCGTCAACCCGGACGCTCGCCTCTACGGCCACACGCGCGCCGACACCGCCGACAAGGTATATCCCCGCGGCTTGAGCGAAGCGGCCGCCGTCAACGCGCAGGTATTATTGGCCGTGGCCAATGCCGACGAAAGGCCGGCGAGGCGACGGACACAGCAAGAGTTGGAACAGTCTTTTGTGGGGACGAATTTGCAAGAGGCCTTGGCACTGGTAGAGATGTGGCCGCCGCAAGAGGTGATGGCTCGTTATTTTACTGCAGACTAGGTCGATCTCGGCAAGAGGGTCCAAGCACGCGTAAACCGCTTGACTGAACTTTCTAAAAAGCCCTTTATAATTCCTATATACTGTGGCCTCTGGCGGCGGCTACTTCGCGCGCGCGTTTTGCGTGGTCCTGGCCACGGACTTCCGAGATAGTCGATGGAGTGTGCCCTCTTTTGTTTGTGCTTGATAGAGACCCCATTGTTAATGAGATTGAGCCTTGAGATTATGGCCGTTTGATTGCGTCCTTTAAGGTCTGATACCCCGCTGCTTGCAGCGCAAATTAGCGTGTAGCCGACCCGATACCCCGTGGCTTGCCGCGGGGTTGTTCATTAGCATGCTTTTAATCGAATAAATTGATCTACTCAACACCCATGGTGATGTTCAGCGGCAATCCCTACTCCTATTTTATTAGACGCAATACCGTATAAACGCCACACAAGGATATCTATGCGTCTCACATCAGCACAGATCGACCAGTTCTACGACCAGGGGTTTATCATTCTTCGGCAGGTTTTTGGCCCGCAGGATATTGCCGCCATGTCCGATGCCTGTGCACGGCTCAAGGCACTGGCGCAAGATCTGGAAGGCAGTGTGCTGCACCAGGGCGCGAACTTCGCTGTCGACCAGGTGGAAGTAGACGGCACACGGGTCGCTCATATTCGGCGCATTTCGTGGTGTGGCGGCGCCGAGCCGGTGATGCTCGAGTACGGGGCGGACCCGCGCCTCCTGTCGATCGCTGCTGATCTGCTCGATAGTGACGAGATGAACCAGTTGATCAATCAGGTGCATTACAAGGAGCCCGGGGATACGGTGCAATTTCCGCTGCACCAGGACAGCCACCATCGCGGCTACGGCACCGCCCGATGGGAAGATGTGAATGGCCGCGGCAGCTTCGTGCAGACGGCGACGCTGATCGATCGCATGACACAGGACAATGGTCCATTGCTCTTCGTCCCGGGCTCGAATCAGCAGTGTCATCTCGGTCTGCCCACGAGCCAGGATGAGTGGCCGGAGGGCATCGATCTTTCGGGAGCAGTTACCGTAATCGGCGATCCTGGGGATGTGGCCGTCTTTGGCCCCTACACGCTGCACGGCAGCCGACTGAACACATCGACCGTGAGCCGTCGGATATTCATCAATGGCTACGCCTATCCCGGTGCCAACCGCCATGCATATGTCGGTGAGGGTGCAGGACGACTGCTGCGACGGTGAATGCAATCCGGCGGCATCGTCCCGGTGAATTTCTACCCTAAGGAAAACTATGCACCCGCACATCCTGGTTACACAAAACGAAACCCCCGGCTTGCGCTCTCTGGCCCACCTGCGCCAAAGCATCAGCCACGGCCATGCCCAGGCCCTGTGGCAACGCCTGCACCAGCGCGCCGAAGCCCACTTGCACACGCCCCCTCTACTACCTACTACTCCAATGCCCGACCGCGATCCAGATTTAACCCGCCACGCCAACCCCGACTATGTTATCGTGCAGGCCGCTGGCGAGCGCGTTGTGGAATCGGCGCTGGCCGCACTGATCACCGAGGATCGTCGTTATGCAGAAGCGGCGCTGGAGCAAATGCAGGTGCTCTTTGACGAAAAGCAGTGGCCCGAATGGCGCGACCAGGCGCACCACATGGTCACCGCCGACCTGCGCACCGGCCAACTCAGCCAAGTTCTGGCCCTGGCCTACGACTGGCTGCACCCCTTATTGAGCACGGCCGAACGCTCTATTCTAGTCGCTGGCATCGACCGCTGCGGCATCCAGCGCTATTTAAAATCCGTGGCAGAAGACGCCTGGTGGTTGCATAAGAAGAACAACTGGCAGACTTGCGTGGTAGGCGGTCTGGGCGTGGCCGGCATGGCCTTAGGCAGCGACCACCCGCACGCGCAGGAATTGGTCGATCTGTCGCTCGACCGCATGCGCGCCTACCTGTCTATTTACGGCCCCAAAGGCGAATTCAACGAGAACGTCTCCTACGCTGGGTCCACGCGCCTGCCGCTGATCTACTTTGCGGCCCACCGCTATTGGGTCTCGGGTGGCGAAAACCTGCTGGCGCAACCGCCCTTCCCGCAAACCGGCCGCTGGTACATGCACTTTACCGCGCCGCCGGGCCGCATGGCCGAATTCGGCGATTCTCACCTAGAGGCTGCGCCCATCGCCAGCCACTATGCGGCCCTGGCTGCAGCCACCGGCGACGGTCTCTTTCAGTGGTATTACCTGACCTACCCCAGCCGGGACGACGCCATAAGCCTGCCGCTGGAACTGCTGTGGTACGACGACCGTGTAGACCCCGTCTTCCCGGAGGAACACCTGCCCAGAGGCGCGGCCTTCCCAGCCCACAGCGGCTGCATCAGTAGCCGGGCCAACTGGGACGCCAAGGTCACCCCGTCGCTGGTTTTTTCTAAGGCCGGCCACGGCGCCGAAGGTCACGGCAACCACGACGCCGGCCAGGTCTGCATCGACGGCTACGGCCAACGCCTGATCGTAGACCTGGGCTCACCGCCGATGTACCCGGCCGACTTCTTCGGCGCCAACCGCTACCAGTACTACAACACCAGCGTGCTGGGACACAACCTATTGAGTTTTGACGGCGAGGAGATGTTAGGCTCGGTAGAAGACCGGGCGGAAATCACTGAAGCGCGTTTCAATGATTTTCGCGGTGGCTGTTGGGCTTTGGATTTGACCGGCTGCTACGCCGGCGTAAAAAAAGTAACGCGCCGCGTGATCCATCTGCTGCCCGATGTGATCGGGGTACTCGACGAGGCGGAGTTGCATGAAGAAAGAGAAATCGCCCTGCGTTGGCACACCGCCGACCGCAGCGCACCCGATGCTGAAGGCGCCTTTGTCGTAGACAACAACGGCGTGCAATTAGTTGCGCGCATCCTATGCCTGAGCGACGGCGACCCCGTTTACCAACGCGCCGAACACGCCTATGCAGCCCCTTTTAACCATGGTCGCCTAGGCGACGAAATGAGCCAACGCAACGAAAGCTATGTGACAGTCAGCCTGCGCGCCCGGACCTGCCGCTGGTTAACCCTCTTTGCGGTCTACCCACCCGGCGTCACAACGGGCCGTTGGACGGAAGAAAACGGCGGCTGGGCCATCGACCTGGACAAGCGCCGCCTGCGGGGCGGTGTATTCGACGGACGCTTTGCGGTAATCGCCTCGCCGCTGCACGCTTGGGTGATGGACTTGTCTTAGGGCGCTCGGCAGGCAACGCTTAACAACAGATCGGGGTGCCCGCCGCCCGCCCATAGCACACTGTCGGCACCTGCGTACTCTTCGCCCCGGGCAAAAAGGTCTTCACCAGAATCTCTATCGAAGAGGTACCTCCGGCCCCTTAGAGGCGAAAACAAGCCGGTTCGTGCATCGGGCCAGCCGAGCCTAAAAGAGCCGCCGCATAAAGACGTGCACGCGGCAGCAAAGAGGGCGATAAGACACCCATACGGCTCGACGCGGATGGTCAAGTGCCACGCGCTCAATCACGGTCGTGGAATTGCACACAACGAAAGAATATTGCGATGGCAAGTCACCACAACGACAGATTGACCGACGACGAACGGCACCGTCTCGACAACGATGGCTTCGTGATTCTGCACGATGTGCTTAGTAGCAAGCAGGTTGGCGCGATCGTCGAACGCATCCAACAACTGGCCGAAACCGCCGAGCGCGACTATTCGCGCGAAGCCGTCATCGAGCCGGAGATGATCAAAGTTCTTGACCTGATCAACGGCGGTGAGGTTTTCGACGTCGGATACACGCACCCGCGCGTACTATCGGCGGTTAACCACGTGCTCGGCGGTGACATGAAATTTCACTCGATGGGCTCGCGTTCTGCCACGCCAGGGTACGGCCATCAGGCGTTGCACCTGGACTTCGGTCGCGATCTGGGCAGGCCTCACCCCGCGGGGTGCAACACGCTGTGGACGCTGGTCGATTTCGGCTGTCACAACGGCGGTACCCGCCTCGTAACCGGATCGCACACATCGGGCCAGAACCCGCGCGAGGTACTCGACGACCCCAAGGCTGATGTTCCCGGCGAAATCCGCCTCGAAGCTCCAGCGGGCTCTGTCGTTGTTTTCGGCGGCCATACCTGGCACGGTGGCGCGCAAAACCTCAGCGACGACGTACGCTGGACGCTACTGACGGCCTTCTGCAAACGTGATCACCTACAGGACCCGCCCGTTGCGGAGATGATCGATGATAATGTACGTGCGCGCCTCAGCGAAGAATCGCACAGGTTGCTATGCCTGTAACGGCCTACCGCCCCTACCACAAGCCCGGTTGTGTATCGGGCCGGCGGCCTATCTGTCCCTACCACAAGCCCCTTCGTGCATCGGGCCGGCTGAGCCTAAAAGAGGCGCCCGCGCAAAGACAGGCATCCCAGCAGGCCAGAGGGTGAAAAGACCCGCAAACCGCTTGACTGAACTTTCTAAAAAGCCCTTTATAATTTCTATATACACAGCGAAATTGTTGCGGAAAAAAACCTGCGCCCGTATGCGAACATGTGGGCTATCACGCTGGAGGATTACTGGTTGTGGGACAAGCAATGACGGAGCGTGAAATTGAAGCCGTGCTCCGGGAGGTCACAGACGAGGAAGTGGCCTTCTACCAGGAATACGGGTGGGTCATGATGAAGCAGCTCGTGGCCCCGGAGTTTGCGGAGGAGCTCTTGCGCGTCGGTCAGGCGTGGCGCGAACGCCATGGCGACGAGGGCCCGGCCTGCCTAGCTCGGGAAGAAGACGCCGAGCCATACCGGTCGTTTATGTTCAGTCAGCGCATGGCACAGAATGCGATGCGCATGGTAGACAGGAAGCGGCTCAAGGGCGTTGACGTGCCACTGCGCTACCGCAATGACCTCCTGCTGCTGAAGAGTCCCGGAGCAGCCGGATCCACCTATCACCAGGATTCGTCAGAGCACGGCTCCGACCGAGTCGGCGAGCTCCAGTTTTGGCTGGCGCTCGCGCAAGTGACCGCACAGATGGGGGGCATGCGGTTCGTCAGCCGCTCACATCGCGAAGGGCCACTTGGCGCGGTATTCAACGATGACCGGGGCGACTTACTCGAGCAATTCCCCAATCTGACGTCTTTGTTGGAACTCTCGCCGCCTTTCCACTACCAGCCGGGCGACTGCACCGTGCATCACGGCTACATGGTCCATGGTGGTCCACCGAATAGCACCGACAAGTCGCGCTGGTCTTATCTCTTCTCCTACTGTCCCGCCGATACACGTTATTGGAACGGTGACGCGGGCAACAGGGGCAGCGAGCGAAAGCGCATGGGTGACCAAGAAAATCCCATCGTGCTGGAACCGGCCAAGACCTAATTATCGCTCGATCTTCAATCGGCTAAACAAGGTGCGGAATGCACATGAAGCGTATTGATCTCAGCGGCACTTGCGTTCGAGATATAAGTGAGGAGAGGACCCCGCTCATTCGCATATACGCCGAGCGCTTGCGCCGCAGGAACCTGGAGGCCCGTCTTTGCTCAAGGCGTACGCCTTGAGCAGATATTGAAAAATCCGGGCAAGGACAACCAGCAACGCTTTACGACGAGGGGCTGAATGCCGAGTAATCTGCTCTACCTCTCTGCTCTGATCAGCACAACCGGACCATGGTCGGATATTACGGCCATCCCCAAGACAGACAAGTGGCCAAGGGAGACTGGGGGGGTTAGGTTCCACGTCTGATCGCGCGTGAGCCGCCGAGAAAAACACTCCGCTGGTTGTAGCGCGAGCTAATACGAGATTGATAGCCGGTCTATCTGGTAGCACGATCAAATAAAGGAGGACGATTTGTCTGAGCATGCCATGGGCAGTACCACACGACCCTATAACCAACTGGCCTTCGCCGAGGCCTGCGAGCGCATAGCTACCGCCGGTTATTCGGATGTCGCCGTCTTCGCGCACAATAGGGAGATGCCCGTCGATTCGAGCAGCTCGAGCGATCAGGTTGCTGCGGCCCGCAGAGCGGCAGCGGATGCCGGCCTGATCCCCTCTATGCTCCTGGGACGGACACACCTCGAACGGGGACTCGATGCCGCGACGGACGACTACAAGCAGTTGATCGACAACGCGGCGGCGCTCGGGTGCCAGTGGATTCTCGAGCTGGGAACGGGCAAGCAAGAGCAATACGAAGACTACCCGAAGTTGATGCGCGCCGTCGCCGATCACGCGCAATCCGTGGGGATCGGAATCTCGCTCAAGCCGCACGGCGGAATCAGCCTGACCGCGCAGGAGCTGATCGACCTGCACGACCGCGTCGAGCACCCCGCATTCCGCATCTCATATGACCCGGGCAATATCATCTACTACACCAAGGGCGAGGTCCGTCCCGAGGAGGAAGTCGAGCAGATCGCGTCGCGCACCTCTACGCTGATCATCAAGGATTGCTCGCTCGACGGGGACCAGCCGGACGTGATGGTGACGGCGGGTGACGGGCTTGTCGATTTTCCCTTTGTGATCGACAAAATGCGCGAGGGCGGGTTTAGGGGACCGATGTATGTGGAATGCGTCGGTTCGACCGAGCCGGACGATGTCGTCGCGGATCTCAAACGCACACACGCCTATATCACGGGTCTGATCCGGTAGGTGTCCTGAGCGAAAAAGAACCTGACACTCACTTATTTGATCGGACCCCATGGGCAAGACGAGCATCTCAATCGAAAACGAATCTTTCGAGATCAACGGCGCGCTGATCTATTCGGAGATCAGTTCGAGCAAACCCGAAGCGCACGGCCTGTTGATGAACGCGCGTTTCATCCAAGGCATCTTCGATGACAAGGCCGATCCCGACCGTTTTGCCCGGTGGGGAAACGCCGACTGGAACCCGAGTGCGCATACCCAGGCTCTGGTTGACGCGCTGCCCGAATGGTACGGTTATGGGCTGCGCGCCTTTACCACCGGATTCCAGGGTGGCGGCCCTTGCTTCACGGCTCCGAATCACAGCATCGACAACAACCCCTTTGGCGAGGACGGGACCCAGCTTGACCCCGCCTACGCTGAACGTATGGACACGCTTATTAGAGGCGCCGACGAACTGGGCATGGCTGTTATCGTCAGCTATTTCTATGGCGCCCAAGCCAGGCGGCTCAAGGACGGGCGCGCGGTGCGTAACGCCGTGCTTGGAGCCTCCGACTTTTTGAAACAAGGCGGCTATACGAATGTGCTGATAGAAATCGCCAATGAAATGAACATCGGTGATTTCTCGCACCATCCGATCATTCAGGAGCCGGAAGGCATGGCTGCTCTTATTGACCTCGCGCGGGAGGGCTCCGGCGGCATGGCGGTCGGCTGCAGCGGCGGCGGCGGCTATCGCAACCGGGAAGTCGCCGAGGCCAGCGATTATATACTGATTCACGGCAATGGTCAGACGCGGCAGAAATACTATACCATGGTCCAGGAGGTTAAGAGTTGGGGCCAGACCAAACCGATCGTCTGCAACGAGGACTCGCAGGCGCTGGGCAATCTGGGCGTTGCCTACAAAACCGGGACGTCGTGGGGCTATTACAACAACATGACGAAGCAGGAGCCGCCGGCCGACTGGGCTGTGATGCAGGGTGAGGATACGTTCTTCGCGCACCGGATGGCGCAGGGGATCGGCATCGAAGTGCCCGCGCTTGCGCAGCAAGACCAGTACTATCTGCAGGGGTTGGAGCCGAACTGGGCCTATGAGGGGCAGCGCTGGATCCGCCTGGCTAGCCTGTATCCCGAGACGATCAGTTATGTCGACTTCTACCGCGACGGGGAGCTGTATTACACGTCGTATGACGAGTCCTTCCCCGTAAACTTCCAGAGCAACTGGCGCTATGGGGGGGTCGACATCGGCAACGATGATCAGCAATGGAAAGCGGTGGTTCACCTGGCAAACGGCGAGGTACTGGAGCGCGCCGCCGGATAGCTCATCAATCGCTACAACCTCAATCCACATTATAGGCACAACATCTGCAAAGAGAGGCCACGATGCTGGGCGAAAGCTATTTGGACCAGAGCCTAACGGCGTTGGGCCGGTCGGCGAGCCGGCCGATGGCTTGTGCGATCGCTTTGCGCGGAGATCGGCTACCTCACCTGAGGCGGCGGTTGCCGATGTATGGACGAGGCTGTGCTGGAAATTGTAGTGTATTCCACTGGCCTTTTTTCGTAGTCCCTCACTATTATTTATTTAGGTTTGTACGGTATGAACGAGACGACGCAGAAAATCGTTCTGTGGCCTGGGCCATTTATTATGCAGTCCGCGCGCAGGTTTGCGCTCTTGCCAGCGTTAAGTAGAGAGAAGCCCAGGTGACCGACGATGAACTGATGGTCCGGGGCGGCGCAGGGGACGACGAGGCGTTTCGCGCCTTGGTCGAGCGCTGGCAGGGGCGGTTGTTGGGTTTTCTGACGCGCAGCCTGGGGTCCAGGGTCGAAGCCGAGGATCTGGCCCAGGAGACCTTTGTCAAAGTGTTTCAGGGGGCGGCGGATTATCAGCAAGAAGGCCGGTTCGCCAGCTGGCTGTTCAAAATTGCGGGCAATCTGCTGCGCAGCAGGATACGGCGGCGCAAGATCGTTCGCTTTATTTCGTTCGACCCGACCGAGCACGATGTGGTCGAGGCGCCCCGCGGCGAACAAGAGCTGCGGCAAAGGGAACTGCGCGAGGCGCTGGCCAAGGCGCTCGATCGCTTACCCAAAAGGCAGCAAGCGGCCTTTGTGCTGCGCTACGATGCCCAGCTGAGTCAAGCCGAGATCGCCGCGCAACTGCAAACTACTGTTTCGGCGGTGGAGACCTTGCTCCACCGCGCCAAACTCGCCTTGCGCGAGCGAATGGGAGACTGGTTATGAGTGACCACGTTGAACACCGGTTGACCGCCTATCACGAGGGCGCGTTCGACTCGGCCGAAGCAGCGCGTATCCGCGCGCATCTGGCTTCTTGTTCTGCCTGTCGTGCGGCCGATGAAGATCACGTGCGGTTTGAGGCGCTCTTGAGCGAGGCGGTGCAAGTCGCCGATCCGCCGCCTGCTTTTTTGTGGACGAGGGTTGCTGCGCAAATGCATCGACGGCCCGCGTTTCGCGTGACGTTTCGGTTCGCAGGGGGCATGGCCTTGGCCTCGGTCGTGGGCATGGCGCTGTCGTTTGCTGTGCCCACCGGATCGTCTGCCGGTTCCGCTGTGGTGGAAGAGGACCTCTGGACGGTCTTCGACTACGGTCTGGTCGACGGCGCCCCCACGGCGCTGGTCGCCTTGGAAACGCAGGTGCCGCAATGAATCGAATGCTCGCTATTTTCCTCGCGCTGTCGCTCGGCGCTAATGTGGGGCTCGTCCTGCGCGTCCTCGACGCGCCGCCTGCGGCCCAGCATCTGAAGCGGCCGCACAGGGGTGGCAAGCCATTCCTCGATCGCGCCTTGGACCATCATCTAGAGCGGCTGTCGGCGGATTTGGCACTGCGCGCCGAGCAACAGGCCGCCCTACGCGAGGCGCACGGCGTGCTCTTTCCGTCGATTCGCCGGACGCATCAGGCCATAGAGCAGCAGCGAGACGCGGTCGCGCGGGCTTTTGCCGAAGAAGTGGGTACACCAGGCGCGTTTCGCGCCCGGGTCCAAGGGTTGCAACAGACCCAGGGTCTGCTCGACTCCCTGCTGACCGAAGTGCTGCTGGCCGAAGTGGCCGTGCTCGATCCCGACCAGCGGGCCGGCTATATCGAAATTAGTCCATGGAGCCGTCGTTACCAGAAGCCGCCGCCGGGAAGTGGTTCGTCCCCGCCTCCTCCCAAGAGTGGTTTGCCGCACTAAGTTTTGCCCCTGCGAAAAAAAACGCAGGAATTGCCGAATTGCCGCGTTAGGTCGGGTAGAACCAACGCGCTGCACGCCCAGAAAGGGGCATGCAGCGCGCTAAAAGTATCGACCCACTAGGTAGAAAGGCTCTATGATGGATTTTAAGAACGCAGTATCTCGAAGTTTCGCGGCGGCCGCCGTTCTTTTTTGCGGTATAGCCGCTTGCAACGACGACGGGTCGACGGCCCCTACCAGCGCCGCGGCGTCCAACTACCTCGACTCCTACGCGCTGATGGACGAGGAATACGGCACGGTGGTTTCCGTCGTCGTCGGCGGCGCGACCCGCAGCATCGACACCAACTCCCTGCCCGACCACGCGACTGGCGCGTTCCCCAACGATGGCAACCCCAATACCATTAGCGCGCAGACGCTCAGTTATGAATTCCCCACCGAGCCGACTTTTACCGGTGACGCCACCTTCGTACGGGCGCCGGGGATCGCGGTTAATGGCGTGCCGTTTGAGCCGGGCACGGCCGAATCGGTATCCTGTGAGAGCGGCGAGAACTTCCGCATCGAAGCCCTGCAGGAGTTCTTTAACATGGGCCTCGACTTCAACAACGCGCACGTACAGCCGACCGGAAAATACCACTACCACGGCGTGTCGCAGATGCTCGTCGACGCCTACGCGGCCGACGAAGACCTGGTGCACGTGGGTTTTGCCGCCGATGGCTTTCTGATGTATTACTCGAAATCTGGTGACTACCGACCCAGCTATGTGTTGTCGGCGAATGCGCGCAGCGGCAGTAACTGCACGCCCTCAGGCCCCGACAACACCAGCTTTGATCTGGCGGGCACCTCGCCCGATGGGACCTATACTTCGGATTGGCAATACAGCGAAGGGATTGGCGATCTCGACGAGTGTAATGGCACCACCATCGACGGGCAGTATGTCTATGTCGTCACCGGAGGCTATCCTTATATCTCGCGCTGTCTCAACGGCGAGTTTACCGATCTCGGCCCTGATGGCGGTGGACCGCCCCCTGGTGGTGGACCGCCCCCCGGCTAAAGCTAAGAGACGCAGGCAACGGCTCGTTCTGTGGTGGGACGGGCCGTTGCTATGTTCATTGGCGTCCAGCCTCCTAACTCTTCGGACCCGGTCGGGCGGACTGCTTGGAGATCTGCCGCTGGTTGAGCCCTTCGAAGCAATGGAGCAGCACGATCCTCGCCCTGGCGCACGCGTCTTGGGCCTAGCCGGCCGAGCCGGGTTTCGCCCAGGATCCCGACCGGGGCAATGCCGAACGCCTGTCTGGCCGTTGGATCAACGATTTCCTCTTTGCCCGGGGCGACGAGACGCCGCGGCGGTTCTGGCAGGTCGTGGATTTCTCGCGCGACGGGCAGATCAACCACTTAATCCAATTGGTAGGTGTCGATCATCTCGTGTAGCTCCTGCCCCATTTCGGCCAGTGCTACCGCCTGTTGGCTCAACTGCCCCATAGCCGGTCACCTGGTGGTTTGACGCGCTGGCGCTGGCGGATTTGGTCGCCCGTTGCACATTCTCGGCCATATCGCCGACTTCGCTCGCCGTTTGTGCGATCGAGTTGGCCATCGTCTGCGTCGTATGTTCCTGGTCGCTGACCGCGCTATAGATCAACGTGACATGGCTGTCGACGTCGGAGATCACCTTCTGGATCTGATTGATTTGCCCCACGGTATTGGCCGTTGATTGCTGAATAGCCTCGACTCGGCCGCGAATCTCATCGGTGGCTTCGCTGGTCTGCCGGTCCAGATCTTTAACCTCGCCGGCGACTACAACGAACCCTTTGCCCGCCTCACCCGCGCTCGCCGCCTCAATCGTCGCGTTCAGGGCCAGCATCTTGGTCTGTTCGGCGATTTCGACGATGACCTCGACGACTTTGCCGATCTCGTTGGCGGACTGGCCCAATTCGTCGATCATCTTCGCGGATTGCGCCACCGTCTGCACCGCACTATTCGTTGTCGAAATGGTCTCTGCCGTGGTGTTGGCGATATCACCGATGGTAGAGAGTATCGACTGGGTGTTGTCGGACAGGCCTCCCAAGGTGCTGTCGGCCCGCTGTGCCAACTCCTTCACCCGGTCCATGTCGCTGCTCATCTGATAGGCGGAATTTGCGACCGTGTCGACGCGCTCGGTGACGCTGTGCAGATTGGCGGCGGTTTCCTCCGACACGGCGGACGTACTATGCGAGGTGTCATATAGGGCAGAGGAATGCTGTGATAGGCGGACAAAGACCGATTGCAGGCTCTCTGCCAATTGCGCGAAACTTCGCGACAACACGTCGGCCTCGGAGCGAATATTCACTTTCACCCGCAGATTGCCTTGGCTCAACTGGTCGGCGGCAACGGAGATGCCGCGGATACAATCGACCAACTGACCGAAAGCTCCGGCCAGTTGGCCGATCTCGTCGTTGCGGTGGATGGACAGTCGTTGGTCGAGGTCACCCTTGGCGATGGCTTGGGCCGTGTGGGTGATTGCAGTATGGGCCGGGTGCTGCTATTGACCAGCAGCAATAGCAGCACCCCTACGCTGACGAGTGCAACTGTCATAAATAACGCGACCCGCCAACTGCGCAGCTCGGCTGCTTCGCGCTCAGCTATGCTCAACCCCACGATGGCCGTGCCGAAGACCTCGCCATCGACGATGATCTCGTCTTTGAGCTGCATATGACCGTCGACTTCCCGCAGTGTGCGCAGGGGCAGCGCCGCCAGTCTGGAGGCGGGTACGGTGGCCGAACCGTGTCTGAGTAACTCATTTTGGGAATCGTCCCAGACGACTAACAGGGCCAGATCGCGGTCTTGTTTGAGCATCTCCGCCGTCTGGCGGGCCCCACCCAGGTTGCCAGAACTAAAGGAGATCTCGAGTCCGAGTACCAGCGTATTGAGCGTGGCATCCAGCTTTTCGCGGAATTGTGCACCGATGCGTTCGAGCTTGATGGCCGGATAGTAGGTAGCGTTAAAAACAGCGGTCGCCACCGTAAATACGGCGATCGGCACGAGCAGTTTGACTTTAATCGATTTTAAGCCGGATATAGCCAAGGCGATTAGCGCCGTAATTTCAATTTTGACATAATGTGCTGCTCCTCAATGGGCAGCCTTAGATCGATCGCTGGGAAGAGTAAAGAGTATAGGTTATTCTCTTGTATGTGTTTACTATCGGCAGAAATATGCCAAGATCAAATGATGATCTTTCTAGTAGAGTTGTTATCGGGTGCGTCCTGCGGGACGCCCCTTCGTTGTTTTTCGTTTGCTGCTCGGTGCGAGCTGGTCAGATTTTCAGCTGGCGAAATTCAAATGCACCGAGCGCATAACCGGCTACTCCTTCCTCGATTTTAAACACCGCCATTTCCCCCGCGCCGCGCGCACCCCGCACGCGAAATTCCAACTCGTTTTCGGTCGGCACCAACTCGGCCGGCGCGTGCAGCGAAGAGTCTCTGCCTTGCGGCACCGCCAAACGCAACGCCCCGCCGCGCCATTCGATATTGACCCAGATGCCGGGCGCGGCAAAGTAGGTGCCGAGCAGGGGGCGGTAGGTTTCCGGCACGGGTAAAAAGTCGGTCGTAGTCCGCTTGCTACCACGTGCCTCGTCTGCCGCGAGGATCAGTTCCAATATTTCCTGCGCCAGATCCAACCCTCCGTGCGGTGGCCACATATTAATGAGGAGAATCGCCCCGGTACGCGTCGGTTTATTAAAAAACACTTGGGTGCCGAAGCCGTGGATACCGCCGCCGTGGTTGTGGTGGACGCGCTCACCGACGCGTGTCGCGCGCCAGCCTAGGCACTGACCGGCAGACCAGTCGTTCTCGATATATTGCGGACGGTGCATTTCGTTCAGCGAAGCGCCGGCCAATACTTGCGCTCCTGCGCGCGGAGCATCCTCAGTGCGAAACTGGAATGAAACCCAACGGGCCAGGTCGGCGACGCTGGCATGCAACTGGCCGGCGGCGGCGATTCCCCGCAAATGCGCGTAGGCCGCGGGTTCGGGGCGATCTTGGTAGGGGGTGGGGTCGTAACCGGTCATTAGCTGTGACCGATGTTTGTCGTCGAGGTCGAAGGTCGCCGATGCGATTGCCAGCGGGTCGAAGAGATACTCTTGGATATACGTCTCGTATGGCTGTCTCGAAACGCGTTGGATTACCTCGCCCAATAGCCCATAGGCCAAATTGGAATATTTCCAGGCGCTATCCTGGGGGATCACCACTTCTGTCTGGGGCAGGGCCGCCAGGATTTCCTCGCGGGTGGGAAAACGCAGCGCACCCCAGCCATCGACCGGCGACTCGGTCGCAAGCCCCGCGCGGTGGGTCAGCATCCGCCGCAGGGTCACCGCTTCGAGCGTACCGGCCCGGACCTGTACGGCTGCGAATTCCGGGATGTGTTGGACCAGCGGATCGTCCAGGCCCAGCTTGCCCTCGTCGCGCAATTGCACGATCGCGGTAGAGGTGAAGGTCTTGCTCACCGAGGCGACGCGGGCCAGCGAATCGACCGTCGGTGTGGCGTCTCGATCCAGGTTGGCGCGACCAAAGCCCCCGAACCACGCTAACTCGTCGCCGCGGACGATGCCCAGGGCCAGCCCCGGAAGCCGGTAGTGCGAAAGCTTATCACGGGCCATCGCTTCGATTTGCGGAATGGTGTCTTTGAGCGTTTCGTCCATGGTCTTTCCCTTTTATATATCGCGGTAGCTTATACGCTCGACACCGCGGCGGTCAAGGATTTCGCAAATTCGCGGGCTGACCGGCGTGTGGCATTCAGCGATGCGGTGATTGCTGACCTAGTGTGAATAGGTAGCGGCTGTTAGCCCGGTTCTACGACCTGTACCCACCAGGGCACATGACCGGTTTCGTAGGTGTGCAGTGGGTCAAGTGCGCCGCTTTGATCATCTACGCGATAGGCTCTTAGCCGGTCGTTTGACTCGCCCGCCGCGTAGAGGAAACGGCCCTGCGGGTCGAAGTGAAAGGAGCGGGGGTTTTCTTCGGTGGGAAATTGGCCGATGGATTCGAGCGCGCCGCTTTGCGGATCGATGCGGAAGCCGGCGAGCGAATCGTGACCGCGGTTGGTCGCGTAGAGGAAGCGCCCTGAAGGGTGCAGTTCCATGCGGGCGCAGGCGCCGCCTTGGTAATCGTCGGGCACGGTCGAAAGCGTCTGGAAAGGCGTTAATGTACCGCTGGCGGGGTCGAAGCGATAGGCGGTGACGCTATTGTCCTGCTCGTTATCGCTGTAGGCGCAGCCATTTTCGGGGTGTATATGCAAGTGGCGGGGGCCGACCTCGCGGTCGAACTCGACGCGCGGTGGCGTGTTGGACTGCAGTATGCCGTCGGCGAAGGTCAGTTGCCAGACGCTATTGCCCGGACAGGTATGCGGCACAAAGGCGTAGCGGTTGCTCTGGTCGATGGCGAAGCCGTGCGCGTGCGGGGCGGTATGCAACGAAGAGAGCAGCGGCTCGCGCGCGGCGCCGTCGTTGCCGATGGCGTAGACCGTGACCTTGCCCGAGGCGTAATAGGGGGTGATCAAGTAGCGGCCCGTGTGGTCGGTGGCCATATAGGCCGGGTCTTCTAGCCCGGTGTTGATGGTATGCAGGTGTTCGAGCTGGCCGCTTTGTGGGTCGATGCGGAAGCTACAGAGTTGGCCAGTCGAGCGGATCGCCGCGTAGAGGAATCGCCGACTCGGGTCCACGCCTTGCACGCTGGGTTCGCCGGGGACGGGCACCTCGCCTTGCAGCGCGAGCTCGCCGGTTTGCGGATCGACGCGATACCAGGCGATTTTTTCTTCTTTGAGCAACGAGAGGTAGAGAAAGAGCGCCATCTAGTGTCCCTCAGAGGAAGATAAAAGACATGAAAAATAAACGCGGCAAAAACGTCGCAGTAGAGATTCGGCGCGAGATTCATTATGTTATAGGCTTGGACATCGAACCCTTTGCCCTAAGGATGTGTCCTAATGCCTTTGCGCGTCAACAGCAATCTGGCGTCGAATAACGTACTGCGCCAGCTCAATCTTACGACCCGTGCCGTCGACAGTGCCCTTGAACGCCTGGCCTCTGGTCTGCGCATCAACCGCGCCGCCGACGATGCGGCAGGTCTCTCTGTGCGCGAAGGTCTGCGTGCGGAACTCTCCGGTTTGCAGGTCAATACCCGCAATGCCGAGTTGGCCAACAATCTACTGCAGACCGCAGAGGGTTCGCTCAACGAGGTCAACTCCACGTTGATCCGGCTACGCGAGCTGGCGGTGCAATCCTCTTCCAGTACGCTCTCCGATTCTAATCGCTCCTCGCTGCAGGCCGAGTTCGGCCATTTGGTCTCCGAGGTCGATCGCATCGCGCAATCGACGACCTTTAACGACCAGGTCCTGCTGACGGGTTTCGGTAATGCGGTCGACCCCGCGTCGACCGTCGTCGCCCAGAGCAATATCACCGGCATTACTAATGTCGCGATCTCTGGTGCGCCGTCCGGCACCTTCAACTTTGTCGACTCGGTCGGCGACAGCGAAATCACGCTTGGCAATGGCCAGATCACCCAGACCATCGCTGTGGGTACCATCCTCGACGGCAGCACGGTGGCCACGGGAACGCAGGTGGTGGCCAATTTCGACCGCATCGGCATTCAGGTCACGCTGGCTGGCGCGAATGTCGCGGAGGCGACGGGTTCGTTCAGCGACGGGGATCTGACCGGCACGCAACTGGTGATTAATTCTGGAACGGGAGGCTCGTTTCAGATTGGGCCATCGGACGCGGCCTTTAATCGGTTAGAAGTCTCGATCCCCGACTTGACGGCTACGGGCACCGAGCTCAACCTCTCGACGGTCTCGGTCGATAGCGTGACCACCGCGCGGTCGGCGATTACTTCGGTCGACAGCGCGATCACCAAGGTGTCGCAGGAGCGCGGCAATCTCGGTGCGGTGCAGAACAGGCTCAGCTTCAACCTCTCGTCGACGGAAAACAGCATCGAGCAGATCGCCGCCGCCGAATCGGTGATCAGCGATGCCGATATCGCCCGCGAAATCACCAACCTCACTCGTTCCCAGGTATTGCAACAGGGCGCCACCGCGTTGCTGGTCCAGTCGCAGAACTTGCAGGCGGCGAGTGTGCTGCGATTGTTGGGAATCCCAGCAGAGCTTAGCGGCTCGAAAGCTTAATCGTCTAACGCAAAAAACACATAACCCACCGCGGTTCTTTTTAGCCATATCCGACAAAATTCCCTTAGATCGTACGCTCGAGCAACCTCCGCGTCCGTCGCGGCTGCCGGGTCATTGACCAGTACTTTATCTCCCTCATACCCCCGTACGACCAAAAGATGCCCCTTTGTCCGCGGTATTGCTGCATCGCTCAATTCTCCCTCTTCGTAGCGCACCGAGGCGGCGATGGGCAGGCCTTCGTCTAACAAGGCGCGCGCTGAATCCCAGCAGGGAAAATGCAGCAGATAGCCCAGAAGGCCTCGGCGCGAGCCCGCGCGAATACTCGCGGGCCAGACGCCGTGCAATCTGCTGGGGTGGTGGCGCGCTTCCGCGATCACATCGTAGATATCAGCGCTGCGGCCGTAATAGTCGAGCAGCATTGCGACACTGGTCGCCGAACAGACGTGGGAAGCGATCTCGGGACGGAGGGCCATTTGGCTGCGGGGTGGCACGTCGATGGCGATGCTGTGGCCGCCCGACAGAGCTTCGGGCACCGCGTCCTTGTTACGAATAGAGACGGCGAGCAAGGCGGGGGCCTGCGGGTTGATGCCTTGGACACTGAGGTGCAGGTTCGCCATTTGTAAAGGCTCGCGGATCTGCAGTATGTCGATGGCCGCTTCGACAGCACCTTCTTTATTATCCGACTCGGCTTGCACGAATGCGCCGATCGGGTCGAGTGCTGTGTGGCCCTGGTGGCCGGTTTGCGTGGTGTATTGCAAGGTGAACTGATAAGCCCACGCTCCGCTGTCGCCTAGTGAAAAACACGGCAGGATTTCCACCGCGTCGTGCAATAGCTCTTGCGGGAAGGCTGCTGCGAATGTTGCGCCGTCCCAGATCAAGGGTACGACCTGCCCCGGCCAAAGCGAGGGGGGGACGGCGCATTTTAGCAGGGCCTCGTCGGTGTTTTGTGCAAATAATAGCAGTGAAGTTGACATTTAGTATATTCCTGTTATAAATAGACTTAAATAATTAATTACGACCCAGAGTGTCGTTCGGTAAGCTATAGATTGAGCTGGATGGTGGCAGAAAAAGAAATGCTATGCGACGAGCTTTTTCCGCATCTACATGTATATATGGCTGCTATAAAAAAACCAACCTCGTCTAATTCCGCACCCTTCGCACTGCTTGCAGTGCGCATGTATAAGACCGCGTTAGCCGTCTTGCTGGCCACGGTGTTTTTGGCCGCCGGCTGTAGTCACGATACGCCGCTTGCCCCGGCGGGCACATCGCCGGCCTCTGCAAACGCAGAGACACCGGATGCGCCTGCTGCTACAGAAGATACCAGTGAACCAACCGCTCATGCCGAACAACAACTTGTAGGAACTCCCCCGGTGACGGGTGAGACGGAAACTCCATCAAACGAAGTAGACAATGCCGACGTGCCAGCGACGGAAATCGCACCTGATACCGACTTGCCCTCGCCTGCCGAGATCGGCGGCCCGGAAGAAGGCACCTTCCTCGACCTCGATCGCTTTCCCTACGATTCGATTATTTCGGATGCACCGCCCAAAGACGGTATCCTAGCGCTAACCAATCCCGTTTTTTCCGGGTCGTCGTTCGTGGGATACCTGCGTTCTGACGACTTGATCTTGGGCGTGGTGATCAACGGCGCGGTGCGGGCCTATCCGCACAACATCGGTTGGTGGGACGAGGTCGTCAACGACAAGATCGGCAACCAGGCCATATCTGTGACTTTTTGCCCGTTGAACGGAACGGGCTTGGTCTTCAATACCACCGACGAAGGCGGCCGACAGTTTCAGCTCAGGTTTCGGGGTTGCTGTTCAACACGAATTTGATCATTTACGATCGCCGCGACGGCACGACGCTCTATCCGCGGACCAGGGTAATCGAGAAGGGGCTCTATGGCATAGACGCCTATACCAACTACCCCTACGGCGACAATCGCATTGACCATCAGTATTTTCTTTTTGATTTGGTCATCCCTTTGCGAATCAATGGAACCCTTTTGTCTCCGATTTCTTGGCGAAAGAACGAGTTTTGGGGGTACGCCAGGATGGAGCGCCGAAGGCCTATCCCTTTAGCGCTATGGGCGAACGGGCGGTGATCAACGATCAGGTCGGCGTCGTCGATTTCGCGGTGGGATGTGCGGGGACTGGCGGTCGAGGGTGAGTTGGCGGGGCAGCAACTCAGACAGATGCAGGCGCAAAATAGCATGTGGTTTGCCTGGGTGACCTTCTGGCAGAATACCGGCGCGTGGATAGGGCCCACGCAATAACGGGAAAATTTCACAAAACTATATTTATTAGATCTTTAATTTGTTGTTGCAGAAAATCGCGCAATGATAATACACAGTTTGTTTTTTACCCTTTTCTTAGGAGCAAGACATGAAGGCAACACGCCTAGCTCTTTCCGCTTTTCTAGCCCTCGGTATGGCCACCGGTGCCGTTTGGGGCACCAAGTTCGAGACCAACCCGGGCGACCCAGGCAGTAGTATCACTTTTGAGGTTTCTGCCCCGCTGGAGACGATTGTCGGCACTAGCGCTGCGGTCAAGGGTCACTTTACGTTCGATCCCGGCAACGCCAAGGCTTCGGGCGGTGGCTTGTTCGTCGTCGATGTAGCCAAGTTCAGGACCGGGATCGACCTGCGCGACGAGCATTTCCGCGACAACTTCTTGCAGACCAAGAAATACCCCAACGCGACCTTCACCTTGGGCAAGATCACTAAGGCGTCGAAGAAGTCGATTAAATCGGGCGATTCGGTCGAGCTAGAAATTGAAGGCACGATGAACATGCATGGCGTAAAGCAGAAGGAAAAGGCCACGGCTACGGTGACCTATTTCGACAAGGACGCAGCCGGTGGCGTGTTGCCGGGCAATGTGATCGTGGTCAAAGCCAGTTTTCAGATCGCCTTGGCCGACTATGGCATCAAGCGCCCTCAAATGTTGGTTCTAAAGGTTGGCGAAGTCGTCGATATCGATTTGACCAGCCGGTTGACCGATGCGCCGAAGTTGGCTAACGGCGGTTGCGGCGACTAATACGCGCACCAGTTTATATTTCGATCAATTCCCCTGCGGAGTTCGGCTCCACAGGGGACTTTTATTTTTGATTATTATTCTGCAAGCCCTGCGAGCCGCGCGCGGATCTCCGCCAATTGCGGCAGATCCGTGTCCGCATTTTGCCAAGCCGTGAGCGCTTGCTCGTATGTCTGCTTAGCTTTCTGTTTTTCACCGCCTAACTCATATGCGTGCCCGAGGCCCATCAGTCCGAGTCCGCTATTGGGCCGCGTCTTGAGTGCTTGCTGGTAGGCGTCGCGTGCCTCTTGCCATTTTCCGGCGCTCAGGTGGATTTGTCCCAGGCTTTCGTAGAGCGGTCGCGCGAATTCGGGTGGCTCTTCGTAGGGCAACGTTTTGGCGGTTTCTTTAGCATTGTCCCATTCGATGAGCGCGAGGTCGTGCTCGCCGCGGCCGCTGTGGATATGAGCTTGCAACTCGTCGGCCAATACTTCGAGATAGCGGACCCGCTGCCTGGCGTAGTAATGGTCGTTGCCGCCGGAAAAGCCGAACGCAAAAGACCAATTGATATCGCTGAGCGTATCACGGTGTGTTCCGGCGGTTGCGATGTCATTGTGTTGCAAAGCGTGCATGCCTTCGGCATAGGCGATTAGCCCTCGGATATAGGTGCCGGCGAAATTGCTCCGCAGCGTGTCGTTGGCGGCGAGTTGGCCGAGCGCTTCGGCGGCGCGCTCCCAGACGCCGAAGCGGATATACAGCCTGGCGCGGGCCATGCGGCCTTGGTAGAGGATGATATTGCGGCGCTCAGACAAAGCGACTTCTTCCAATCTCCCTGCCCAATCTAATGCGTCCTGATAGCGCCCTTCTTCGGCGGAGTTGGCGACGAGATAGCTGAGGTTGTGCACGTAGTTCCAGTTGTTGTCAGCTGAGGTGCCCGATTCGGCCATGTAGGTGGAATCGACGGCGTAGGCGGCGACGAAGGAGGTACGGGCACGGTCGTAGGCGCCGACGAGATAGTGGATATGGCCGGGCATGTGCACGATATGCGCGTTGCCTGGGGCCAGCGCGGCGATGGCTTCGGCACTCTGTAGTGCGGCGATTGGGTTGGAGCCGGGTTCGACGAGGTGGATATAATAGTGGTGCGCGCCGAGGTGGTCGGGGTGCGAGGCGAGCAATGGCCGCAGGATGTCCTGTGGATCCGGCTCGTTTTCGCGCGGCCGGTCGGGGTGGTAGCCGCGCATGAGGAAACGCGCGAGAAAGACTTTGGCTTCGATGTCGTCGGGATAGTTTTGGATCAGTTGTTGCATCTCGGTGATATAAGCTTGGCGCCCGAGCGAGTCGAGCTGGACCGTCGCGCGGATATAGTGTTGTTCGCGGTCGGAGACTTCTGGGGCCAGCTTTTTGAATTTGCGGAATGCGCTGCGTTTGGCGGATTGTGGGCCGCGCGGGGTCTGGTAGATACCCCACCAGGCCATGGCGCATTTGGGGTCGAGTGTGCTGGCTTGGCGGAAGGAGCGCAGGGCTTCGTAATACCAGAAGCCGTGCAGCAGCGCTACGCCTTGGTCTACGTAGCGTTGGGCCTCGGGGGAGGCGGTGGTAATGGGGAAGGGGATGGTGCCGACGCCTGTGAGGATGGGGGCAGTTTTTTTGTTAATTATGGGGGTGGATAAGGCTGTGGTTGTGGTCTTGGTGGAGGGTTGTTGGGTGGTGGCGCAGCCTAGAAGGCAGAAGAGCAGTAGTAGAGCGCGCATGGATTGCCTTTGGTGGCGATGCTGGCGTGGGACGAGATTGTGGAGGGTATCCCCTCCACAATCCCTCAATTCCGCAACGGTTAGAGCTATAGTCTATAACCTATATAGTAGGAGGGGAAAAAGAAAAGTTGGGTCTCGACTGCGGGTGGGAAGAGCGAATTTGGGGCAGATCTAAAATTGGGGAGAGAGCAGGTAGTCGGTTGTGGGATCAGCCCCAGAGATCGGGCTGTGGCGGATGCATCAAACTGCCGTCATAGTGCAGGCCGTGTTCACGATCTTGTTTGAGCAGCAGGGGGCCGTCGAGGTCGACGTAGCGGGCTTGCGGGGCGAGTAGGGCGGCGGGGGCCATGGCGAGCGAGGTGGCGACCATGCAGCCAACCATTAGGTCTAAGCCCAGTTCTTTTGCTTTTGTCGCCAATAATAGCGCTTCGGTAAGGCCGCCGGTTTTGTCCAGTTTCAAGTTGACGCATTCGTAGCGGGTGGCCAAGGCTTCAAGGTCGCTGTTGGTGTGGCAAGATTCGTCAGCGCATAGGGGCACGGGGTGTTTGTGTTCGGCGAGTAAGGCATCTTGACCGGCGGGCAGGGGTTGTTCGATAAGGGCTACGCCGCGTTGGGCGAGTTCGGCGGAGAGCGGTTCGACTTGCTTTGCGGACCATCCTTCGTTGGCGTCGACTATAAGCGTCGCGGCGGGGGCGTTGGCGCGGATGGCTTCGATGCGGTCGAGATCTGCGCCGTCGCCGCCGAGTTTGATCTTGAGTAGGGGGCGGTCGGCGTTTACGGCGGCTGTCTGGCCCATGGCTTCTGGCGCGGCGAGCGAGAGGGTGTAGGCCGTGGTCACTGGGTGTGGTGCGGGCAGTCCGGCGAGCTGGTGTGCGGCTTGGCCGCTGCGTTTGGCTTCGAGATCCCAGAAGGCGCAGTCGAGCGCATTGCGCGCAGCGCCGGGGAGTAATGCGTTTTGCAGGGTCGCGCGGTCGAGAGTATCGGTTTCGATCTGGGGGCGCAGCGCTTCTACAGCGGCGGTCGCAGCGGCAATCGTTTCGTTATAGCGCGGGTAAGGCACGGATTCGCCACGGCCGGTATCGCCGTCGCGGTTCAGTTCGATAACGAAGACTTCGGCGGTGGTCTTGGAGCCGCGCGAGATGGTGAAGGTCTGGGCGAGCGGGAAACTTTCTCCGTAGACCGCGAGTTGCGTCACAGCGCGTCGACGAGGCGGGCGGCGCCTTGACGTACGGGATCTACACTCGGCAAACTGGTTTTTGTTTCAATCTCGCGCAAGAGCGCTTCGGCCTCGCTCTCTTGCAGGTGCGAGGTGTTGACCGCGACGCCAATGGTGCGGCAGGCAGGGTTAGTGAGCCGGCCGCATTCTTCGTTGAGGCGGATGCAGTCCGATAGCTGGGGCAGGGCGTATTCGGGCAGGCCGCGCATGTGCGCGCGGTTGGGGTCGTGGCACAGGACTAGGGCATCGGGTTGTGCGCCGTGCATCAGGCCGAGCGAGACGCCGGCGTAGGAGGCGTGGAAGAGCGAGCCTTGCCCTTCCACTAGATCCCAGTGCTCGGGCTCGTTGGCCGGGGCGAGGGTTTCGGTAGCACCGGCGACGAAGTCCGCGACCACGGCATCGACCGAGACGCCCTCACCGGCGATAAATATGCCGGTCTGTCCGGTGGCGCGGAAGGTACAGGCGATTTGCCGCGATTGCATTTCGCGCTCGATTGCCAGGGCGGTGAACATTTTGCCGACCGAACAATCGGTGCCGACGGTGAGCAGGCGTTTACCCGATCGTTTGATTCCGCTGGCGACGGGAAAGGCGCGGTCGGGGAAGCGCGCGTCGACGAGCCGGGTGCCCGTCGTTTCGGCGGCGGCGGCCAGCCCGAGGATGTCGCCGAGGGGTTTGTGCAAACCGCTGGCGATATCGTAGCCGAGGCCGACGGCTTGTAGCAGGGTATCGCGCCAAAGGTCGGAGACGGTGCCGCCGCGGTTGGCGACACCGACGATAAGGGTGCGGGCGCCGGCGGTGTATGCTTCGGCGAGGCTTTGCTCGGGCAGGCCCAGGTCGGCGTTGCAGTCGGGCAGGCGTAGTTGGCCGGTGCACCAGTCGGGGCGCCATTGTGCAATGCCGGAGGCGGTTTTAGCGGCGAGCTGGTCGGGGGCGTCGCCTAAGAACAATAAATAGGGGCTTTGTAGTTTTTGCATGGGGAATAAGATAGGGAAATACGTTTTTTGGTCACACATTTTTTCTTCGCTCTGTCCATATCCATGCCGCGCCGCAGCAGAGCAGTACTAAATCGAGTAGTAACGTGGCCTGACGCAGCGGTGATAGTCGGGCAGTTATTTCAATCTGCTGGCGGCCGGCGTTAAGCGGCAAGGCGATAAAATAACCGGCGGTTTGCAAAGCCTCAACTTCGCGACCATTGACTGTGACTTGTAGATCCGGATAGTGTGCATAAGCCAAGCGGGCATAACAGGCTGCGGATGTTTGTAATGTTAGAGAGACACGCTGGTTGTAAACGCGGTGTTCAAGGATTTCGACGCGCGGAGCTTCCTGAAATAGGGCTTTGGCGTCGTGGTCGCGGATATAGAAGCGCTTGCAGGTATTGTCCCTAAGATCGATTTCCATCGCCTTGCTTAGCCAGTGGATAGGTAGAACGCGTTGCAGGATCTCCGGGTCGGCGTCGGGAAAGATGCGCTTTGTTGCCGCTGCGAATTGCTCGACGGTTTTTTCCGGATAGGAGACGATGGCGGGTGCAACGAGCACGGGGCTGTCGGCGTGGGTCTTGATTCTGGCGATGGCATTCGGGTTGCCCGCCTGCGAGGCGAGGATATCACGCACATTGAATAACTTGGCGCCGGCGGCCATGAACTCGTTTTGCGAACGGCTCGGCGGTGTGTTGGCGGCTTGGCCCCAAATGCCTTGTACAAATAGTGTCCAGGGTTCAATGGAGAAAAACCAGGCTTGCGGCGCCGCGACATAGGCCGATTGTAATTGCGGTATACTTGTCTGTCCGTATAAATAGGGCACGAGCAGGTAGAAGTGGTGTTGCTGCGTCGTGGCGAAAACGCGGTAGTTGGGTATTTCGGGCCAGGTATAGGCTTGGGCTTCTGTGGCCAGATCGCGCAGGACATCCGCGGGATAGCCGATGGGTTGCGCCCAACGCGGGATATATAGATGTCTGAAGGTCGTAGGCCCGAGATCGGCTAGGATTAGTAACAGCAGGAAAGTGTATGTCCGCTTAGGGCCATGTTGGTGCAGTAGATGTCCTGCGATGCCGCAGCCGAGGGCGAGAAAGAAGACGATGAAGAGTAAATAGCGTCCGGCGTTAAACGCCTGTACGACGGCCAGATCAGCGAGGATCGGTCCATCGTGGCCGAAGACGATAAGCACCGCCAAGCCCAAGCAGGCGAATGCAGCGCGAGCGACGGCGTCTGGCGGCTGCCGGCGTGTCCTTTGGGCTGCGTAAACCACGAACCCGACCAACGTCAAAATCACTAGACTCAAACCCAGATATCCGCCCAACCAATTGTGTTGTTCTGGTGGAAGGGGGGATAGACGGAAATAGGCATTCGACCAGACGAGTAATTGGTGCCAACCGGGCAGGGAGCCTCCTTCTATATGGATGCCCTCAGCCAATCCGACCTGACCGCGTTCCAGCCATGTCGCTAAGGTCAGGGGAGCACCAAAGGCCACTGCTCCGGCGAATATGCCCAGCGCGCCCAGCAGTTGTTTTCTATTGGCCTGATGGCCAACGAGGCGAAAGGCCGCATAAAAGAAGAAGAAGAAGACACCCCAAAATGCGTAGCCCACGTGCACAAAGGCCAAGAGCCCTAAGCTGATCGCGCCGCCGATTACAGCTTTAGCCGTCGATCCGGGTCGCTGCAGTCGTTCTAGTGCGTAGAAGGGCAGCGGCAGTAGGGCATAGAAGACCGACAGGGGCAAGCGGCCCATAATCACGACCTGCTGCGTATGCCAGAAACTGGCGACATAGCAGATGCCGGCCAGCAGCGCGGAAGCCCGTGATCCGGTGGCTGTACGGACCAGGAGATACATGGCGAATCCCGACAAACAATGGCTCAGGCCCGTAACTAGTTTGATGGCATTAAACGGGTCGTTGCTCAATAGATCGCAGAGACCGACCAAGTAAAAAAAAAGAAAACCGTAAAACTGGATATAAGGCGAGCCGGTGCTAAAAGCATTGCTCCAGATGGGGAGCTCGCCGGCGGCGAAGGATTGCGCGGCAATGATGGCATAGGTGATATGGCAGCCGGAGTCCCCAGCCCAAGTCGGTTGGCCGGGGGCGAAGTAGAAACGGACTAGTACTAGGCAGATAAGGGAGAGTAGGATACGGGCGCTGCGTTCGGTCGCTAGGGCTTGTTCTAGGAAACGCGATAGGCTGCGAAACCACACTTCGCCGGCAAGTAGGAATTCGCAGAGGACGAGGATGGCGAAGCCGAGGGCTATGTCGGTGGGAGTGAAAGAGATTTTTGTTAGCAGGCTGTGGGCGAAGGTGGTGAAGCTGATCATGCCACCGCCAGCGGGTTCGACGGCGAGTTTGACTAGTGTCAGATGTTGGAAGGCGAAGAGTAGGGCGGTGAGAGTAACTAGGAGGATGCAGGTTTCGAGAGGGTATTTTTTTTTGGCAGGCATGGGCGAGAAGATAGGGAACTTGTGGGGGGATGCAAGCGGTCTTTGCGCGGTCTGTCTTCGCCCATTCTCGGACCACACCCAGTGGTACAGTAAATCCGCTTAGGCAGTTCCCGCAAAGCGCTTGCAAAAGTCAGATAGAGATAAGTGGGGTCAAATTGACCTAGGGGGGATTGCACGTTATTAATACTTCACTATTAGATTGTGAATTATATGAATGAAGAGAGGGTAAAATGAAATTTCAGGTGTATCAGTCGTATTGGGGGATGTCGTCGTTGCCGCTTGGCGGTGAGGAGTGGAGCATGGAGGAGAAGTTGGCGAAGATCGCCGAGGCGAATTTTGACGGCGTGGAGTGGTTGATGGAAGAGCAAGCGCATCGGGAGGCGATGGTGCCGCTTTGTGACAAGTATAATTTGAAAAGGTCGAATATCGTTTTTCCGTGGACGCCCGAAGAGTTTAAAGACGATATACAGGCGGCCAAGGACGGCGGGGCCTCGCATATCAATTTGCAGCCGATGCCGATGCCGCGGTTGGTCGCGCATGGAGTGTCTTATATCGTGCGGCTTATGGATATGGCGGCGGCGGCGGGGTATGAGTTGTTCATCGAGACGCACCGCGACCGGATGACGACGGATATGTATTTCACGCTGGACCTCATTGATGCGGTACCCGATATGGTGCTGTGCGGGGATCTGTCGCATTTCTTGGTGGGGAGAGAGTTTGCCGGACCGCCGCTGTCTGAGAAAAACCAGGCCTATATGGAGCAGATTATCGGGCGTTGCGGTGCGTTCCACGGCAGGGTGGCCTCGCGCGAGCAGGTGCAGGTGCCGATTAACTTCCCACACAATAAGGTGTGGTTGGATCTGTACGCGAGTTGGTGGGAGTATGGGTTTAAGCAGTTCAAGGCGCGGGCGGCGGCCGATGACGTGATGACCTTTGTGGTCGAGCTGGGGCCGCCGACCTATGCGATGCAGGGTGCGGACGGCCAGGAGCTTTCGGATCGTTGGGAAGAGGCAATACAAATCAAGGATCTGGTGCGGGATATTTGGGAAAGGTGCTAGTAGCCTTTCGTGCGATCGCCCATGGACTGGCAGCAAACACAGACCACCCGACGCGCTTTATGGAGTGCTTTTCGGCTGCTTTTCGACTTGGCGGCGTCCTACCAGCACAGCTCGTTTAAGTTGGCCGGCGTTTACCAACAGTGGATCGATGCGCATAAACTTTACAGTCAAGTGCTCGACGCCGCGTTGAACGACCACAACAAGGCCCGAGTATCTTTGACGATAAACGACGCCGACCCGAGCGAGGTCTATTTGATCGCGGGGGCGGATCACGCCATTTCCTTGCCTTTGCGGAGCGGTTCAGAAGATCCAGCGACGAATCGGCGCTGGTCTTCGGGTACCGCTTCGATTTCTGATCGCACGATGAGCTACGTCCGGCCCCATGTCCCGCCGGGTTTTTCGGCATCGACCAGCGCTTCAGTCGCTGGCTGATCGGGACGTCACGCTGATCCCTTTATGTTTTCGCGGCTGTCGATCTTTTTCTCGTCCAACTGCAAACCCAAGCCTGGTGCACTCGGCAAGGTCAAATACCCGTCGACCGGTTCGTAGAAGGTCTGGAAGAAGTGCTGTTTGTCTGGTTGGCTCTTGATCAGAAATTCGACGAAGGGTACGACCGACGGCGATTGCGATCCGGCCACGTGCAAGGCGGCTAATAGCGAGTGGCCGTGCGCGACGACCTGCACTTCAAAAGAAGAAGCCAGTGCACAGATTTTGACCAGTTCGCTGATGCCACCGGTCCAGTCGGGATCGTTTTGCAAATAATCCACCGCGCCGTTGACCAAAAGTTCTTTGCTCTGCCAGCGGCTATAAACATGCTCGCCGGTGGCGATGGGTGTGCGCGAGGCGGAACGTAATTGCGCGAGCTCGCCGACGCGCTCGGGCGGGATCGGTTCTTCCATCCAGGTTGGATCTAAAGGCTGCAATGCCTGCACCATTTTGGTGGCGTAGTTGCGGTCCCACCCCATAAAGGCATCGAACATCAGTTTGTACTGCGGACCGACGGCAGTGCGTAGCGCAGTTGCCATCGCTATATTGTTGGCAAAACCCTCGGCCCCGTGCGCCGGTCCGTAGCGGAAAAACCACTTTTGTGCGGTATAGCCTTTCGCTTGGTATTCGCTCGCTTTGGTAGCTGCTGCTGCGGGTTCGATCGAATGCCCGAGCATGCTAGCGTAGACGGGCACACTGTCGCGCGTCGGTCCGCCGAGCAGGCGCCAGATCGGCTGGCCCCACGCCTTGCCCTTGAGATCCCACAATGCGCAGTCGAGCGGACTCAAGCCCGTCATAAAGATCCCAGAGCGGCCGTGGCGATTCAGGCGCAGCATTTGGTCGTGTAGGGCTTCGATGGCGAGTGGGTCCTTGCCGACGAGAAAGGAGCCGAGCTGGTTGTTGATAATAAAAGCTTGTTCTTTTTGGATTGGGCCGAAGAGACCGGAGAGGCCTTCGTCGGTGGCGATTTCAACAAATAGCGCGTTGACTTGACGCGTACTCGGTTTTAAACCGGACGTTGGCGTGCGCTTGTTTTCAGGGTAGATGTCGATGGGATGGGCTTGCGGAGTGCTCGGCTCGGTGTCACTGACTTCGCGCGAGCCGCTGAGGCGGAAGACGTTTACTGCGGTGATTTTCAAGATCTGTTCCGATCTGGGGGGATGTCGAAGGTCTATTGCAATAAGATGCGGTTGGGGTGTGATGGTCTAGCCGCAGTTGCTGGGAATATACGCGACTTTATTCGCAAAATGGCAAGTGTGGGAATATACGGTAACCGTTTGACTCTGTAAGTCTTGGCGGTCTACGTTATAGACTATAATAGTGGTAGTATACGACATTATTCGGATCTATTAGAAACGGTTATAAGTAAGGAAGTCTATTATAGGGTATCAGCTATTTGACCCGTATGCCACGGCCTATGGTCGAGACTATCTGCGGCTCACGCTTTGTTTCGACGAAAAACCAATGTATTAAGAGAGGATCTTATAAAGTGAAAAAATATATTATCGCTCTATTGCCCGGTGACGGCATAGGGCCCGAGATTGCCGCTGAGGCAAAAAAAGTAATCGACGTTATTCAGGCCAAGGGCAATGCGCAGTTCGAATGCACCGAGGGTGCTTTTGGTGGCAACGCCTATTTGCAGACCGGCAAGGCCTTCCCGCCAGAGACCATCGAAGTCTGCGACGCGGCCGATGCAATTATCAAGGGGCCGATCGGTCTTAGCAAGGAGGAGTCGGACAAGATCCCGGTCGACGAGCAGCCCGAGCGCGGCGCGCTATTGCCGATGCGCCGCCGCTACGACACCTTCGCAAATTATCGTCCAGTCTATTTGCCGAAGGCCTTGGCGCACTTCTCGCCGTTGAAGTCCGAAGTGGTCGGTGAGGGGATCGATCTGCTAATGATTCGCGAGTTGGTCGGCGGGCTCTATTTCGGCCATAAGGAGCGCGGTACGGACGATTCGGGCCAGCGCTTTGTACGTGAGACGCTCGAATACGACGAGGGGCAGATTGCGCGGATTCTGCACGTGGCTTTTGGCGAGGCGAAGAAGCGCAAAGGGATCTTGCACAATGTGCACAAGAGCAATGTGCTATTGTCGAGCGTGTTGTGGAACGAGGTGCTCGAAGAAGTGGCCGCCGACTATCCGGAGATCGAAGTCAAACACGTTATCGTCGACGCGGCGGCCACCGCGCTGTGTTTGAACCCGCGGCAATTCGACGTGATGGTGATGGAGAATATGATGGGCGATATACTCAGTGATCTCGGCGGCGGTATCTTGGGCTCGTTGGGCCTGATGCCCTCGGCCTGTGTCGGGCCGGAAAAGGCCTATTACGAGCCGGCACACGGCTCGGCGCCGGATATCGCCGGCAAAGGGATCGCCAACCCCTATTCGATGATCGGTTCGGTGGCGTTGATGATGGAGACGAGTTTTGGCATGACGGAGGAGGCGCGGGCTATCTGGGCGGCGCTGGAGGGGGTCTTCGCCGAGGGTTTCGCTACCGCGGATCTAGGGGGAGGCGAAGGGGCGAAGATATTGGATACGGCAAGTTTTGGCGACAAGGTCGTCGAACGCTTGACTGGGTAACGAGGAGCCGGATGATGGGCGCCACCTATAAGTGGGACGCGAAAGATTACGCAAAAAACTCGACCGCGCAATTCGATTGGGCGAATGAATTAATCGACAAACTGACATTGTGCGGCGAGGAGCACGTGCTCGATGTCGGTTGTGGTGACGGCAAGGTGAGCGCGGCGCTCAGTCGGCGCGTGTCCGCCGGTAGTGTGCTCGGCATCGACAGCTCCGAGCAGATGGTGGCGCTGGCTGGCGATAATTTTCCGCAGAACGAATACGGCAATCTGTCCTTTGCACAGGCCGATGCGCGGGCACTTGTCTTTGATGGGCGGTTCGACGTGGTCTTTTCCAACGCGGCGTTGCACTGGATTCGCGGTCATCAGTCGGTGTTGGCGGGGGTAGCGCACGGTTTAACGACTGGCGGGCGGTTCTTATTGCAGATGGGCGGGCAGGGCAATGTGGTCGATCTGATCGCGGTGCTCGACGAAATGATCGCGCGTGGGCCGTGGGCCGAGTATTTCGCCGATTTCAGTTTCCCCTACGGTTTTTACGGCCCCGAAGAATACACCGGCTGGCTGGCGCAGGGGGGGCTGGTGGCCGAGCGGCTGGAGTTAATCCCGAAGGATATGGTGCACAAAAACGCCGCGGCGCTGGTCGGTTGGGTACGCACGACCTGGTTGCCCTATACGCAGCGGGTGCCCGAGGCGCGGCGGGAGTCTTTTGTCGAAGAACTCATCGAGTCCTACCTGGCCGCGCATCCGCCCGACAGCGAAGGCCGCACACATGTGCGGATGGTGCGCTTGGAGGTCGAAGGGCATAAGGCGGCATAGGCCGCGGTTGCTTTTTGCTTTGCATCGACAGCAAAGGGCCGCCCGTTTTGCGGTTGGCGTCTGCTATCGTTTAAACGCCTCGTCGTCGCTTGACCAAGTCATATTCGGATCGATCGGCCAGATCGGCCGCAGCAAGTGCTCGTAGGGCAGGCTGGCGTAGTCGACGGTGCTGACGCCGGGGCTAGCCAGTTCGATGGTGCTGGCGACGATAGGGTCAAAGGAGGCACGGTGCGCCTGGTTTGACTTGACGACCAGGATCTGTTTTTCCTCGAGAATAATACCGGCACTTTTGAAGAAGTCACGGTCCTTTCCGGTCCGCTGTTCGGAGAATATGACGTCGATTTTGTCTCCGAACCGCATCACCACGCGCGGCCCGACATTGGCTTCGCGGAAAGCGGCCTCGTCGACGGTGCGCCCCCAGCCTCCGTGCGTGGGCCCGAGGATCATGTAATTTCCGTTGTCGATACCGCGCACCGTGCCGATTACTTCCAGCGGCTCGTAGAATCGCTGGTCTATCTTGCCTCCGACTTTCAATGTCAACGTTGCGCCGACACCGGCGGCCATGCCGGCGGCCACCGTCTCCGCGTCGCGGATTGTCAGCGCGCAGTCTTTGGCTCCCAGGCGGATCAGGGCTTCGAGTACCGTCGGGCTGTCGGCGGGGCAGGCGCTGCCGGGATCGTCGCCCAAGTCGACGAGCATCACCGGCTTTTCGTCACGCGCCATCGCTTCTTGCACCCCGTCGTCGACCGAATAGAACGGCCGCACTGCCAGCAACTGCTCGCGCCGGTTCCATAAGTCCTGGCCGAGTTCGGCGCAGACGCTTCTTGCCAGGTTCTCGTCTGCGTCGGCGGTGGCGACAATTGACATGCCGGTGTCGGGGGAGTCACCGTAACCGTAGCCGCCGAGAATGGTAATATTGATGATGCCGGGTGTTTTTTCCAGTTCGGCGCGTCGTTCATTTAATTGATAAAGCAGTAGATTTTTTTCTTGTTCGGGCACGTGCGACCATGTGCTCTGGCCGATATTGGGTCCAATGATCGGCACGAATAGCCGCCGCGTCACCGGGTGCAATTTGCCGTCGAGCATCTGGAGCAGGCAGGCAGCAGCTGCGAGGCCGCGCTCGTAGCCGTCGATGTGCGGGTTGGTATCGTTGGGAAAGGGCACCACGTGCTCGTTTTCCCAGCGGCTCATAATAGCGTGGAAATCGTAGGTGGCGACCATCGGCAAAGCATCGCCCAATTGTTGGCGCGCCGCACGCAGGAGCTCGCCTTCGGCGTCGGTATAAGGTGCTTCGGCAACCATCGCGCCGTGCAAGGCGAAATAGACGCCGTCTAAGTCGCCCATGCCGGCTAAGGCGTTGACGATTTTGCTTCGGCACGCTTCGAAGACCTGGTCTCCGATGATGCCGCCGTGTGCGAAGCTGATGCCGACGCCTGGTACCAGTTCGATGTCGCTGCGTTGCGCGCCCTCGACGAAACCGCCGATAAAGCTTTTGCGGTGGGCGCTGGTCAGCAGTTCGGTGTCGCGTTGCAGGCGGACACTGTGCATGGTGTCGTTGCGCTCTACGGCGAAGGTATTGGTTTCGTGCCAAAGCCCGACGATGCCAATTCTCATAGGGTTTCTTCCTTATTTATTTCATGGACGACGGGCAATTTTTACGTGCATCAGAATATCCAACTCAAATAAGTGTAGGCGCTGCGCTGGGTTTGCGTCGGTTGTGTATCGAGGAAGAAGGCGTTTCGAGGGCGGGAAGCGGTAGGTCGCCGTTTTGGCCGGTGTAAAGCGTGCCGGCGACGCCCCATGTGCCAATAGTTGTCGACCACCCACCCTGCTCATCGACCAGCCCATCGCAGTCGAAGCGCTTGGCCCAGACGCGATAGGTGCCGTTCCCGCCTATTCTTCCGCCACAACGCATTTGCGTAAAGGATTGTTCATGGGACCCCGCGACCGGACCGCCCGCTCAACCCTCGTCAGCGGCAACAATCTTGGTCTCATCCGGCAAGTTCGGCACCATGCACAAAAATTCAAAGGCCTCGTCCCCTTCGGCTCGATACCAATGCGGTACGTTCGCAGGGATAAAGACTACGTCATCCTTCTGTACGGTGATCACCTCGTGGCCGATGCCAACCGTTGCCCGCCCGGCGAGTACGTATTGTTCGTGTTCGACCGTATTGGTGTGGTTGGGCATGCCGCCGCCCGGCTGCATGTGGAAGCGGCGCATCGCGAAGTTGGGTCCCTCGTCGGCGCTGAGCAGTACTTGTCGTGAAGTGCCCTCGCCGGCGGTTACTTCCTCGGCGGCGACATCGTTGGCTTTTTTCACAATCATAACAAGTCTCCTTTATCGTATACAGATTATTCGTCGGTGAGCACGGGTGAAACGCTGGCGCGCGCGTGTAGGTCGGCGAAGTCGGCACTGCCATTGTCGTCGATCAACTCGGTGCTCGAACCCCACTCGTCCACCGGGTGGTTGCCGCCTTGGAAGAAGGTCCATTTCTGGGCCGAGTTGGCGAAGTAGATATTGATATTGCCGGCGCGCGTGACCTTGATTAGGCGTCGCGTTGTGCTATGGTCGGCTTTTTCGACGCGGTATTTTTCGATTGCGTCTTCGTCGATTTCAATACCGAGGCCCGGTACCTCGGGCACACGCGCGTGCCCACCTAAAACGGGGATGCGTTCCTTGAGCAGGCTGTGCTCGTAGAGTTCGTGGCAAGTGATGGTCGGCCATTGCGCGTGCGTCAGCACCGCGCTCAGGTGCAGCGAGAGCGCGGTAGTCGGTCCGGCGCCGACCATTTGCAAAAAGAAGGGCATGCGCAGCGCGGCGGCGGTGCGGCCCTGCTTTGTAATGCCGTCGACGCCGCCGCCGAGCACCCAACCGTCACAGACGCCGCCCATTTCCATGCCTTCGCGCGGTTCGATAATCCCGTAGTGGTGGGCGATGGAGCTTTGGATCTGGGTGCGCAAAAAGCGGTTGCCCGGTGCATCCTCGCGCGGGATCGGGTCCTCGAAGATCTTGATCTTGGGATAGGTCTCCTCCAATTCGCGCAAGAGCGGGATAGCGTTGGAGGCGTTGTTCAAAAAGGCGTTCCAGTCGGCGTCTATGCGGAAATGGTCTGGAGTAGCTTCGCTTATGCGACGGATAGTTTCACGCACGTCGAACCAGGGCCGAGTTTTTATTTTAATACAGGTATAACCAAGATCGACGGCGGTTTTGGCCTCGATTTCGTATTTCTCCGGCGACATATCGTGATCCCAAAATGAGATTGCGCACCAGTCGCGGCACTTTGTGCCCAAGAGCTGGTAGAGTGGGACACCGGCAGTTTTTCCGGCCGCGTCGAAGAGGGCCATCTGTAGCCCGGCCCCCAGCGAGTCGTCCCACATATGCGCGAAGGGCGACTGGCCGATAACGCGCTCGTGGGCTTTGACGCGGCCCCAAGTGTAATTCTGGATGGTCTCGCCCCAGCCGACTACACCGGCGTCGGTTTCGACACGGGTGATTTCGAGCTCGGACCAGGTGTGCACGCCTGCGCGTTCCATTTCGGTGCGGACGCGGTCGACGAAGGGCACCTGCAGGGTGAAGCGTTCTACGTTGGTTATTTTTGCGGGCATAGTGGTGGGCTTTCTTTTGATTATGGCTTTGAATTTTTGTATTAGGGTTGGCATGGCTTTGGGGAGGCTTTGTCCTATAGTAGCCCCCGACCCTCTGCTCCGTTTGCATCCGCTGTCTTGCACGGCAAATACTTCACCCGATAACGCGCATCGGCATCAACGGCTTCTCCGGATCAATCCCGAAATCCAGTTCTACTTTCTCGCCCTCCCGTTCGAAAGTCATCTTACCCGTATTTAAATCCGCCTCGGCATTCGGCGATTCGTAGAGCCGATAAGCGTCGTAGTCGAGCAACTCGCCGTCAACGTGGTGCTCGCCATCGTAGGTGATGTCGAGTGAGTGTCCGGTGGTCGTTTCGCAAGTGACGCGCTGGCGGTCGGGCCATTGGCTCAAGTCGGGCGCCCTCGCCGCGCGTTGTTGGCAGAAGGTGTCGAAGCTGTCGGCCTCATCGGCTTCTATGGTTTCGAGCACCAGGCCCGTGTGCAAGCTGTTTAAGCGCAGCAACCAACCGTCGATCAGGCTGCCGCCGTGCACCATATAAATGCCGCCCTCGTCCTCGCGGATATCTTGCCAGGCATAGGGGCCGATGGGAAAGATCCCCGCGTAGCAGTCGCCTAAGTCTCCGAGGATCCAGCCATTTTTTTCTCGCCACGCATAGCCATTAGGCAGAAACAAATTGGCGAAGGGCGCTTCGTCGTCTTCTGGAATTCGATAGAGCACGACGATGCTGCCCTCGTGTTGCAGCATGCGCTCGTAGGGCGAGGCGCCGAAGAGCCGGTCGGGCCGTTGCAGATAGGGTTTGTCGAGCCCGATGGCGCGACCAATGTTTTGCGGAAAGCCCGAGAGGAAAGCGCTAAAACGGCCCGCGCCGCGATAGGGGTGGTTACAGACGATCTTGCCTTGGTGGTTTGGTGCGTCCCAGCCGAGGTCCCAGGAGCCTAGGTCGATGGGGCCGGCCAGCGTGTTGATAGGTAGGCCCAATTGTGTAGAGCCGAGCGCGAAAGAACGGCTCATATAGGTGTATTTGCGTACCGGGTACGGATCGTGTTCGGCGTGGCGGTAGATATTGCGCGGTGCGCGGGTCTTTTTGACGATGTGAGCTTTACTATTGTCGAGGGCGATTTCTGCCAGCAGGGCCGGTGGGCGATAGGTGGCGACGAGAATGGGCGTGTCGAAGCTGCCGCCGTGGATCCGTGGGTTGAAGTCGATATCACCGAAGTAGAGATAGTTTAAAGGCTGCACGGCGCCCGAATGCGTCCAGGTGTTGCGGCGATAGCCCTCGCGCGAGTGGCCGCCGGCCCAGGCGCCTTTGAAATATTCGAGTGCCATGTCGGCTACCAGGATGGAGAGTTTCTTTTCGCATTGTGCGCGTAAATGCTCGTCCTGGCTGTGCTCGTAGAGGCCGACATACGCGACCATGTGCTCGACGTGGTAGTGGGTGGAATCGTATTCGTGGTGGCCCAAACGCGCGGTGCGTTCAATGATGCCGAGAATCCAGCGTTTGGCTTCGGCGGCGAGTACTTGCGGTGGTAGGCCGTTCCAAGTGAAATCGCTGTCGGGGAATTGCTCACAGGCCAGCAGTAGGCCGGCGTAGTACATCAGCCAGTGGTTTTCGGTATTGCCGCGTTCGAAGTGGGCACCGGTCAGGTAGTCGTGCAGCAGAAAGCGGCCCTCGTCGGTCAGGGCGTCTTGCCAGCGGCAGTAGGCCAGGGCCGCGGGCAGAATTTCGAAGGGGCCACCCATCAGCTCGGTGGCCGGTGCTTCCGTGCCGCGCCAAAGGGTGCGGCGCACGGTGCGGGTGACTTCTTCGGGGTCGGGGTCGAGCATCATGAGGGCGTGCACATTCCAATGCGAATAATCGGTGGTCCGCTCGCAGATGGCGGCGAGCATCTGTTGGGCGCGGGCGTCAACTTGGGTGTTGTAG
>Ga0315339_1000385_pt1:40000-58974 | contig 58974 bp, 52 predicted proteins | sample ASW17metaG_FD_204514 | JGI IMG/M metagenome (GOLD analysis project Ga0315339, IMG submission 204514) | Ammonia-oxidizing marine archaeal communities from Pacific Ocean, United States - ASW #17 | ecosystem: Environmental > Aquatic > Marine > Oceanic | place: USA: California... | reverse complement strand
ACGACTTCTGGCTGAACGACCGTGGCCAGACCGGGACATCCGAGGGCTGACGCGAGCCGCCACTGTGCGCCGGGCACCGCCGCCACTTGGCACAGCCATTGCTCTCATTCGGGGTAGCCATGCTGTTTGCTGCCGGCTTGACCGTGGCCACCCCCGAGGATCGATGGTCCAGCTCTTCCAACGCTACGTACCCTACAGTAGGGCCGTCAATTTTCTGGTTCAGAGCCTGCTCTGTCTGACCGCGTTCACGTTCGTGGTCCAGGTAGCTTGGACCCGACCTTGCCGTCGCTGACCGGTGTGCGCCTCGGCCGCACCGTGACGACGGTGGCCACCTTGGTAGGCGTCTTCTATCTCACCGAATACTTCGAGCGCCGCAACCATCTGAGCACTGCGCTGTTCGTCCCGCGCCTCATTCAGGCAGTACCGACTTCGTACACGAACGAACCCACGACGGCAGAGCGATTCGCCTGCTAACGATCGTGGACGAGTACCCCAGGGAGTGCCTGGCGATCGAGGTGGCACGCAGGCTCAACTCCGAGGACGTGCTGGAACGACTCGCTGAGCTGTTCGTGAACCGGGGCGTTCCCGATCACATCCGCTACGACAACGGACCAGAGTTCACTTCTCGAGCGGATCGGTGTGAAGACGCTGTTCATCGAACCGGGCTCGCCGTGGGAGAACGGCTGCGTGGAGAGCTTCAACGGCAAGCTACGAGACGAGCTGCTGAACGGGGAGATCTTCTACACGCTCAAGGAGGCGCAGGGCCTGGTGCAAGGGTGGCGCGCGAATACAACCAAGTGCGGCCACATAGCTCATTGGGTTATCGCCCGCCTGCGCCGGAGGCGACGTTGTTGCAGCCGGCTACGCTATGCTTCGCCGGCTCCAACAACCTCTTGCCAGTACCGATTCTATGAGTTGCGAAGTGGCCTCAACACTTGGGGCAGGTCACAGGAGTTGCGTTTGCTGTGCAGGAGTGCGCTCAGGGTAAGCCGGCGCCGCCGAGTAGGCTCTCGACGGCACTCTTCCAGGAGTGGCGCCGCGCCACACAAAGACCCGCCTCCCCCAGACTCGCGGCTACCTCCGGTCGAGTCACCCGCCTCAGCGCAACTGCGACATCGGCCGCCTCGGGCTGCGCCACGAACCCGGTTTCGCCATCGACCACCAGCTCGGCGGGCCCGCCTGAATCAACGCAGGTGATCACCGGCTTGGAAGCGCTGAACGCTTCAAGCGTTACCAGGCCGTAGTCCTCAGCCTGAGCGCCGTACCAGACGGCAGAGCAGCGAGCATATTCATCGACCAGCTCGGTCTCGCTGAGTCGACCCAGAAACTCGACCCGATCGCTTACCTGCAGAGCCTCCGCGAGGCCGCGCAGGCGCGCGCCCTCCGGACCCTCACCAGCGATCCGCGCCGAGAGGCCCGGCGACTCGGCGAGCGCCCTGAGCAGCAGTGCGTTGCGTTTGAGTGGCTGGAGACGCGCCACCGACAGCACCACGCCGTCGTAGCCGTCGCAGCGGTACGGGCGCTGCGGAGCCGGAGGGTGGAGAACTTCAGCCTTGGTACCGCCCCATCGCTCGAGTCGCCGACGGATTGTTTCGGACTGCGCGAACACCTTCTGGCTGCCGCCGAGGAAGCGCCTGTCCAGGCGGTGTAGAGCCCACCGCCGCGTTCCCTCCACGAGGCGGCCGCGCAGCCCCAGGTTGGCACGGAAGGAATCCCAAAGGTCGTAGTACTCGCGCATTCGGTGGTTGAGCCACACCACGTGATGCGGATGACGAACAGCGTAGGAGGGGAAACGCAGACTGACCACCACGTCGACAGCCTTGCCGTCGCCGGTCATGCCAACATCGGTCAGCCATGTCGCCAGATAAGCTGAGAGCTGACGTCCGAAGCGGTTCTGCGGTGTGGTGAGTACCTCGGCAAGGTGACCCTGCTCGCACAGCGCGCGGGCAAGCGAACGAGCGATGACACGGTGGCCACCCTCGACCAACGGCACGTCGGAGGTAACTACGAGAGCTCGCAAGCTAGTGGCCTGTAACCGATGATCGTTGCGTATCGTGGTGGCTGACTTCGTCGCGGTTGGCTTCCGCACCATTGGCGATTGTTGCAGAAAAACCACAGCCGCGCGGGTCGAAATGATGCGAAAATACCACTTCTCGACCTAACGGTATTTCTGATCGTTGGCCGAAATCATTGATAACAAACAGGTTCGGTCCATCAGGAAAACTCGGCACGGAATTTGCTTGTTCGTTCGCAGGGATCCAATCGAGACTGCTGATGACCAGGGATCCAATCGAGACTGCTGATGACGCTGACCCAAAAAACCATCCGCCGCGAGGTAAGCTGCGCTGGCATCGGCCTGCACTGCGGCAAGCGCGTCGAACTGCGAATGCTCCCCGCAGCGCCGCATACCGGAATCCGCTTTCGCCGGGTTGACCTGGACTCGCGAGAGATCCCGGTTTCGATCGAGAGCCTGCATCAAACGAGTTTCGCTACCCAGCTGAGCCTCGCCGACACCTCGATCAACACTGTGGAGCACGTCTTGTCGGCCGCAAGCGGACTTGGCGTCGACAACCTCATCGTCGAGGTGGCAGGTGAAGAGGTGCCCATCATGGATGGGTCGGCGGCGCCCTTCGTCTATCTGCTTCACGAAGCAGGCCTGCGGCGTCAACAAGCGCCGCGCAAGTTCATCAAGATTCTAGAGCCCCTGCGCGTCGACGAGGATGACAAGTTCATCGCTATCTATCCGGCGGAGCGGCTGAAGATCTCGTACACGATCGATTTCGATCATCCTCTCATCGGGGTGCAACGCGAGACGTTCGTCATCACACCGCGCGCCTTCACCGAGCAGATTGCACCGGCCCGCACTTTCGGGTTTCTGAAGGACGTCGAGACGATGCGCAGCCTCGGTCTGGCGCTGGGCGGCTCGATCGAGAATGCCATCGTGGTGGGCGAGAACTCGATCCTGAACCCGCAGCTGCGATTCCCGGACGAGTTTGTGCGCCATAAGATCCTCGATTTGATCGGCGACCTCACCCTGCTCGGCCGCCCGCTGCTCGGCCATGTAGTAGCGTACCGCGCCGGACATGGTCTGCATGCCGCGCTGGTCGACAAGATCCGTGCAACGCCAGAGGCCTCGCAGGTCGTAACCTGGGACGACATCGTCTACGGCCTCGCCACCCGGCGACTGGTACCAGCGGCGTCCCTCGCCTAGCAGGCCGCACCTCCACCACGGCCTCCTACCGCTTCCCCAAAGTTACGCCGGCGCCTGCTAGCATTGGCGTGTACGGGTCTGCAAACCTAACCCCCTGCCGTAGACGGGCGGGCCTGCGCGCCGCCCCTGGGACCCAGCACAAGATGATCCACAGCATGCCAGCCGATCAGCAACGCCGCGCGCGCCATCGCAACTTGATCGTCATCGGGCTGGTGCTTGTCGTGGCGACGTTCATCGCCATCGAGATCGCCCTGCAGCGATCCGCCGGTAGCTGGCTGCCCGTTTCGAACAAGGTGCTGCTCCATGCGATTACGGTAATCAACATCGTCCTGGTGCTGGTGCTGCTGCTGGTGCTGGGTCGCAACCTCATCAAGCTGTATGTCGACCGGCGACACAGGAAGCTGGGCTCCAGATTCCAGACCAAGCTCATGACGACGTATGTCGGGCTATCGCTGGTCCCCACGATCATCCTCTTCCTGGTGGGCAGCGACTTCATCCAGAAAAGCGTCGATCGCTGGTTTTCCAAGGACGTGACCTCGGTTCATGAGCGTGCTCGCGACCTTGTGCGCGAGGCTTCCGAGATCCAACAGCTGCAATTGCTCGAGCTCGGTGCTGCGCTGGCGGCCGAGATCACAGAGGGACGCCTGTTCCCGAACGAGGCCTGGCAGTTGCTGAGCCGCGAGATGACCCGCAAGCTCGAGCTCGACTACCTCGATGTCGACGCGGTGGCCGTTTACCGAGACGACGAGCAACCGCATGCACCGGTGCTGCGCGCCGACAGTTTCCTGCAGGGACGCGAGTATCTCCTCGACATACCGGGCACTTCGGTCCTCATGGGCATGTCGGGACAACCTTTCCGCCACGACATGGCGATCGAAGGCGACAATCGCTTGATCCTCGCCGGCGTGCCGATTCACTCACCGGCGGGCCACGAGATCGACGGCGTGCTGGTGGTAGCCCGCGTGATCGACGGCGCGCTGGCAGCGGAGTTCGCTTCGGTGCTCAACATCTACGCCGATTACACGCAGGGCATCCAGGAAAAAGAGCCGATCACCAACGCTTATATTCTGACCTTCCTGCTGTTGAGCTTGCTGATCGTGTTCGGGGCCGTGTGGCTGGGGCTCTATCTGGCAAAGGGCGTTACTGGCCCCATCCGGAGCCTCTCAGAAGGCACCCGAGCGGTCGCCGCCGGCAACCTCGGCTATCGAGTCCAGGTCGAATCCAACGATGAGCTCGGTTCGCTGGTGGAGTCGTTCAACCGAATGACCGAGGATCTCTCGGTCGGGCAGCACAACTTGGAGCAGTCACGCACCGAGCTGGAAGGCAGCATCGCCGAGCTCGAAGAGCGACGCAGCTACATGGAATCAGTGTTGGCCAACATCGCTACGGGAGTGGCCTCGATGAACGCCGAGGGTCACATCACGACGATCAACCGAGCCACCTCCGACATGCTTGGTATCGACTCCGCCGCGGCGATCGGCAGACCGTATGGAGAGGTGTTTGCCGGCGACAACTTTGCCGAGCTACGAACGCTCATCCAGCACGCACGCCCACGCGTGGCCGCATTGGAGGAGGAGCTCACCGTGGAGGCCGCCGGTCAGCGGCTGACGCTCGCCGTGCACTGTTCGAGCCTGCGCGACAAGTCGAGTGGGTATCTCGGCACCGTGGTGGTGCTCGATGACCTCACCGGGAGGATTCGTGCCCAAAAGGTCGCTGCCTGGCGCGAAGTGGCGCGTCGAATCGCCCACGAGATCCGCAATCCACTCACTCCGATCCAGCTTTCGGCGCAGCGTATCGCCCGACGCTACAAGCGCGCTGTCGGAGCCGAGGAAGAATACGCCGTCATCGATGAAGGGACCCGTACGATCCTCCAGGAGGTCGCAACGCTGAAGTCATTGGTAGACGAATTCAGCCGCTTCGCGCGTATGCCGTCGGCCAACCCCATCGCTTCGGACCTCCACCAGATCCTCGAGGACAGCATTCGCCCTTATCCAGAGCTCCATCCGGATCTCGAGATCAGGCGCAGGCTGACCGCTGACATACCCCCGTTGCAGCTCGACCCTGATCAGATGCGACGGGCGTTCACCAACCTGTTCGACAACGCCGTGAAGGCGATGCAAGGCAACGGCCGGTTGAGCATTACGACCGTATTCGACGTTGATCTCCAGGTGGTCCGGGTGGAGGTCGCCGATAACGGTCCGGGAATCCGCCCCGAGGACAAGGACCGCCTCTTCGTACCGTACTTCTCCCGAAAGCAAGACGGGACAGGGACAGGGCTAGGCCTGGCGATCGTGCGCCAGATTGTTTCCGATCACCGTGGCTATATACGGGTCGTCGACAATGTTCCCCACGGCGCCACGTTCGTCGTCGAGTTGCCTACAAGCTGAGCGCCCGACGATGAGCGAAGACGGTCGCGTGCTGGTAATCGACGACGAGCGCAACGTGCGCGCGACTCTGGCGGGCGTGCTAGGCGACGAGGGCTACGAAGTCGTCGCGGTCGGCAGCGGTGAGGAGGGCCTCGAGGAGTTAGGGCGAGGCGACTATGACCTCGTGTTACTCGACATCTGGCTGCCGGCGATGGACGGCCTCGAGGTTCTCGAGAAGATCGGCGCGTCGAGCATCGAGTGCGAGGTCGTAATGATCTCCGGACACGGGAGCATCGACGCCGCGGTTAAGTCGACCAAGCTCGGCGCGTTCGACTTCCTCGAGAAGCCGTTGTCGCTCGACCGAGTGCTCCTGGTCGTCGCTAACGCCGTACGACAGCGGCGCCTCGTACGCGAGAACCTGCTGTTGCGAGCCCAGGTAAGTGGGCGGGTCAACATAGTCGGCGACAGCGAGCAGATCGTCGCCCTGCGCCGCCAGGTCGATCGCGCTGCGCCGAGCAACGGGCGCGTGCTGATCTTCGGCGAGAACGGCACCGGCAAGGAGCTCGTCGCCCGGAGAATCCACGCGCTCTCCAACCGGCGCGAGAGTCCGTTCGTCGAGGTGAACTGCGCCGCCATCCCCGACGACCTGATCGAAAGCGAGCTGTTCGGCCACGTGAAGGGAGCCTTCACCGGCGCGGTGGCCACCAAAGCTGGCAAATTCGAGCTTGCCGACGGCGGCACGTTGTTTCTCGACGAGGTCGGCGACATGAGCCTGAAGACCCAGGCCAAGGTACTGCGTGTGCTAGAGGAGCACCGTTTCCAGCCGCTAGGCTCGAATGAGACGTTCGATGCTGATGTCCGCGTGATCGCTGCCACCAACAAGGACTTGAGCGCGGCGATCGCCGATGGGTCGTTTCGCGAGGATCTCTACTACCGCCTCAACGTCATCCCTTTCCACGTGCCGCCATTGCGGGCACGCCGCGAAGACATCCCTCAGCTGGTCGATCGTTTTCTGCAGGACCTCGGGGTTGAGTACCGACAACAGCCGAAAAGCCTGAGTCAGGAAGCGGTGGCCCTTCTCGCCAGCCATCAGTGGCCCGGCAATGTTCGCGAGCTGCGCAACGTCTGCGAGCGGGCGATGATCATGGCGGCTACCGACATCATCACGGAAGCAGACCTGGCTACGATGGTCGACACACCGCTAACCGCATCCTCGGCGCTCGACCAGGACCTGTCGCTCCGAGCCGCACGCGAGATCTTCGAGCGGCGCTTGATCTTGGTGAAGCTGCGCGAGTTCGATGGCAGCGTCCGCAAGGCCGCCGATGCCCTGGGCATCGAGCGTAGCCATTTGTACCGGAAACTGAAAGCCTACGGAATACACCCGACGGAAACGGCCGCCGGTGCCTAGCAGGCCGCGATGCTAGCAGGCCGTGACGGAAGTGTTGGCGGGGTCAGAGATGGCTGCGCTCACAAGCGCTGTTTTGAACAACAAAACACACCCGTGCGTTGACCAAACCGCACTGCTATTGCTAGCATCATGTGCGGGGTGAACATCTTTTTGGCGGGAGGCGAGCGCTCGGGTGGAGCGCAATCGTTGAAGTGTTCCCAGTGCGACTTGGTCACCTTCGATCACTTGCCGCAGTGCCCGTCGTGCAACGCCTCCTTTCGGCTGAAGCGCGGGCCGACTCGTAAGCACCGTGATCCGAGTCGGCCGATCTATTTACCGCCCGCGCCGCCGCCCAAAACGGACGCATCCGTTGAACTGACCAACCCGCGCGCCGATGAGGGATACCGTCGAGCCGCCGCACCGCGGCTGCCCAACGCACACACTGGGCCTTCGGTCATCAGAGCGACCACCCTGGTCGAGCCGAGCGCTGTGGAACCGTGGTTCGAGCCGCGCACTGTGGCACCACCAGTCGAACCGAGCGTTGTGGCACCGTGGTTCGAGCCGCGCGCCGTGGCATCATGGTTCGAGCCGAGCAACGTGGTACCACCGGTCGAGCCGCGCGTTGTGGCACCCTCGGCCGCACCGTTCGAACTAGAGCTCACGCCACCAGCTAACCTGTCCGAGGTACTCGCCCCGACGACCGCAACCACCATCCCCGAAAACGATGCGCATGACAATGATCATCCTAGCTTGGGCGAGCTCGCGGCGGTCGAGCGACGTCAAGGGCTTGGCGCTTCGACCAACCACCAAACCGTCGCGTCAACCCCAGTGCCATCGGCACCCACGGACGCCGCTGCACCCGATCCGCACAGGCGCGATGCTGACGCGCTGAGGGGGCGCATGATGCGCGCCGGGCGGGCACGGCGGAAGCGTCGGCCCGATCTGGCATCCGAGACAGTCGACCCAGCGCTGCCAGGGTGGCACGAACCAGGAATCGAGAATCCCGTCGCAGAGCCCGTCACTACAGGCTCTACGCCGACCCGACGAAGAGCATGAGAAGGAGGGGTCCAGGTGTCACGGCCCGGTTCTGACAGCGGAGCAGTTAACTCGACGCCACTCACTACACCCACCGCCGAACAGGCTCCCGAGAGGACGGAGCTGTCGTCGGCCGATGCTCTCGCCGGTGCTGGGCTCGACGGAGATCCGCCGTTCGGCGACTGGCGTGAGCAACTCCGCGATCGGGTCAAGGAGATCCGTGCGCGCAAGCTCGTGGACAAGCGCCCGCGCGAGGGGGCGGCCGGTGCGTTGAGCCAACCCGCGGACGCGGCGCGCAGCGAGAAGATCCAGGCTGCCCGCGATCATGCCGCGATCATGACTCACGATCCGGCTCCGAGCTCGCCGCTCGAGCCGGCCACCGAATCGGCTGACCTTACGAGCCTCATGGACGTGCTCTTGAATCCCCCAGAAGGCCTCCAACCGTTGATCGAGCCATCGCCGCCCTCAACAGAGCAAGACGATGAGGGGCGCGCCGAGTGGGAGGCAAGCGCATCCTTGCCGACACTCGACGAGATCCCAACCGAGACTCCAGCCGGCGTTACCGATACCACCATGGCCGATTCGGAGCCTGCCGAGGCGGCTCAGGTGATGAGTGTGTCCGAAGTGGACCTCGTTCATCTCGACGACGACGAGGGCATCGAGGAGACTTCACCGAGCGAATCGCTTCTCGAGATTGCGGAACCCGGAGACGTTCCGGACCTCGGAGACGTTCCGGATCTCGGAGACGTTCCGGATCTCGGAGATACCGCGCCGCTGTTCCGGGAGGACCCGGCCACTCCGCCGAACGAGGATGTGCCGCTGTTCCAGGATGAGCCCCGGCTCATCGAGGACAACCCTCTGAACGAGATCGTCGAGGAGACACCTGAAGAACAGCCGTCGGAGCCAAACGCCGACCGGCAGACGCCGCCGCCTCTCGATGGCTTCCGGACCGAGATGCCGGATTGGGCGAAGGTACAAGGCCCCATCGAATCGGCCGCACCAACCCCGCAGCGACCGCCACCGCCCGATCTCGATGCGATACCCAACGAACTCGCGGACGTTGCCATTCCGGCTTGGGCGCTTCCTCGCCAACGCGACGATCAAGCTGCTGGAGCCTTTGCCGCTGGCGCTCCGGGACAGCTCAACGCCGACGCGCTGCTCGCCGGCGATCCTCTGGACCGGTTACCGGCGGCGGGAGAGATCAGTGCTCAATCGAAGGTCGAGGCCACCACAGATGATCGGCTGCCGGCTACCTCCGGCCCGGGGGGGCGCGAGGCCTCGATCGAACCGGAGGGATTCGTTCAGCACGACGTTCACATCGTAAGCGAGTACGTGGCCAGGGCCTCCTCGGCGCAGCGCTCGACCTTTGAAGATCTGCCAAAGGAAACGCAGCCGCCGGATACCGACGATCCTCCCGCTCCGACCCGCATCAGCGCCCCGAACGCTGAACCGCAAGCGATCACGCCCGAGCCAGTGGGCGCCCTGGAGCCGGACGTGCCGACGGCGGAGACGCCGTCATCCTTCGAGCCACTCCTGGACCCGTCGCCGGAGTCTCCTCTCGAAGAACCCGCGGCCGCATCGAGCCAGGCGGACCCCGAGGACCCCAGCTCCCGACGCTTCCCAGGCCTCTTCGATCCGGCCGGGATGCCCTCGCCTGAGACCGAGGCCTTGATTGACGCAGAAACCTCGGCCGCAGAAGCCTCGGCTACAGAACCCGAGCCACAATCCGCGATGGACACCGCGATGGAGTGGGACATCGAAGCACCTTCCGACCCCGACACGATCCTCGCCGCCCAGCGCGACCCGATGGATCCGACGGCACCGATGTCAGATCGGCTGTTCTCGGCCCTCGCCGACGGGCTCGTGCTGACTACGATCGCCGTGCTGCTGATGTTCGGTGGAGCGAGCGCGGCCGGCACTGGCATGCTCTCGTTCGTCTCGGCAGCTCCAGTTCCGTTCGCGGTAGCCTGGCTGATCTTCGGCCTCAGCTACGGGATCTTCTTTGTCGGCACCTGCGGCCAAACCCTCGGCAAGATGGCGATGCGAATCCGGGTCATCGGGTCCAGCAGCTTCCATGTCGGCTATGCGAGGGCAACCGTTCGGGCCATGAGCTATACCGTCGCGATGCTACCCGTCGGACTCGGGTTGCTTCTGGCTCTGAGGGACCTGGAGCATCGGGCCCTGCACGACCGTCTCAGCGGGACCCGCGTGGTGAAAGCGTAGTCGCGCGACTCAACGCGGCTTCAAGCCCGGTGAAGGCCGGTGGCGCTCACCACGAACGTCACCGTACTAGTGGTCAGGAGCACTACCAGGCCCGCCACACTTCCCTAGTGACGAAAGTGGCGTGTGCCCGTGTGCACCAACACCAGGCCCAGGTAGTCGGCAGCAGCGATGACGTCGCCGTCACGCTTCGACCCACCCGGCTGAACGATCGCGGTGATACCGGCTTCCGCTAATGCTTCAACTCCGTCGGCGAACGGAAAGAAGGCATCGGAAGCGGCGGCGGCCCGCGCCACATCGTGTCCGGCTTCGACTGCCTTCCAGACGGCGATCCGGCATGAATCCACGCGGCTCATCTGACCCGCGCCGACGCCGAGCAGCTGACCCGCACGTCCGACAACAATGGCGTTGGATTTCACCGACGGGATCAAGCCCCAGAGAAAGCGCAGATCCGCTTCCTGCTCCGGAGTCGGCTGTCGCTGGCTTGCCACGGCCCATCGCTCGGCCGACAGCGTGTCGTGCCTTTGCACCAAGAGGCCGCCCGAAACCTGACGCAGCTCGAGACTCCTTTCGAGCTCGGCGGCCGGTTCCGCAGCTCGAAGCAACCGCAGATCGGGTTTCGAGCCGAGCGTACGCAGCGCTTCCTCATCGAATCCAGGAGCGATGACGACCTCGATGAAGGTCGTAGCGATCTCCGCAGCGGTCTTGGCATCGACCTGGCAATTGAGTCCAACGATGCCCCCAAACGCCGAGGTCGGATCGGTGGCGCGGGCCCGGCAGTAGGCCTCAGCTGGTGTGGCAGCGATCGCCGCGCCGCACGGGTTCGCATGCTTGATGATCGCGACGCCTGGTGACGGCAACTTCCATGCAAGCTGCCAGGCGGTGTCAGCATCCAGATAGTTGTTGAAGGACAACTCCTTTCCCTGGAGCTGTTCCGCCCCAAGCAGACCGGTCGCGGCAGAGCTCGACTCCGCATAGATCGCCGCCAGTTGGTGCGGGTTCTCGCCGTATCGCAACGTCGCTCGGCGCCGGTATACGAGCGCCAGCGAGTCCGGATGTTCCGTGTAGTCGACGGACGACTCGAGATCCACACAGTCTGCGTCGATGCTGCCCAGATAGTTGCAGATCGCGGCTTCGTAGCTTGCCGTGTGTTCGACCGCCTTCTGAGCCCAGCCAAGCCGCTGCCGCAGCTCGATGTCCCCGGCGTCTATGGCATCCAGCACGGGCGCGTAATCGGCAGGATCGACTACCACCACCACACCTGAGAAATTTTTGTAGGCGGCCCGCAGCAGGCTGACTCCACCGATGTCCGTCTGTTCGAGCGCGTCGATGAGACGATGCCCGGGAGCGGCCACAGTAGAGCGGAACGGGTAGAGGTTGACCACCACGAGATCGATCGGGTCAATGCCCGCGTTAGCGATCTCGTCCATCTGGGTGGCATCCTCCCGTCGCGCCAGGATGCCACCGAACACGGCAGGCTGAAGCGTCTTTACACGGCCGCCGAGCATCTCGCCTTGACCAGTAACTTCTTCCAGCGGCGTGACTTCCAGCCCTGCATCCGAGAGGTGGCGGGCGGTGCCGCCAGTCGAGATCAAACGCACGCCATGCCGAGCCAGACCGCTGGCAAAGTCCACTAAGCCGGTCTTGTCATGAACCGACAACAGCGCCGTTCGGATTTTGCTCACCAACTTCGCTCCAGCAGGAGTCGATTCGTCGGCGGCGCGCCGCCCTGGCAAACGGGCGCCTGCAAGCCTGCAGTCAGGCCCATTCGATTCTCCGAACAGTGTCCTTCCCGAAAGCAACCCGCAGCTTGGCGAGGATCTCCGACTCCAATTCCACCAGGCTACTGCGCCAACCCGGGTCGTCAACCTCCACCGTCAGCACGCCGTCTTCCATCGACCGCGCAGCCGCATGACGCGACACTGCATCGCCGGCGGCGTCCTGCCAGGCGCGCTCGACGATCTTCCAGCGAAGCTCGGGATCCTCGGTCCATCGGGCCATCAGACCGGGTAACCCGGCGCCGATCCGTTGAAAGCTCATGGAAGCAACAACATCGCATCGCCGTAGGAGTAGAACCGATAGCCACTCTCGTTCGCCGTCGCGTAAGCATCCAAAACGCGAGCGCGACCCACCAGTGCGGCTACCATCATCAGCGGGGTTGAGCGCGGTAGATGGAAGTTCGTGATCATCGCATCGACGATCCGAAAGCGGTAGCCGGGACGAATATACAGATCCGCGCTTCCGGTACCCGCGACGACGATGCCGTCCGCTCCGGCCGCATGCTCCAGCGTGCGAACGCTCGTAGTCCCGACAGCCACGATGCGTCGCCGCTCGGCCCGCGCGCGGTTTACGGCAGCAGCCGTTTCCACCGGGATCTCGTACACCTCCGCGTGCATGACGTGGTCCTCGATGCTCTCTGTAGTGATGGGTCGGAAGGTTCCCGTGCCAACCCGCAGGGTTACCGACGCCAGCTCGATGCCCCCCTGTTTCAAAGAGTCCATGAGCTGCGGAGTGAAATGCAGTCCGGCAGTCGGTGCAGCGACAGCTCCGGGAGCTGCCGCGTAGATCGTCTGGTAGCGCTCACGGTCGAGCTGCGCTCGCGTCGATGTGCAAGCGGCGCGAATGTAGGGAGGCAAGGGCATGCGACCGAGGCGGTCGAGCAGCGCCTCCACATCAGTACCCTCCGGTACCTCGACCGTACGTTCGCCGTCGGGCCCCACGGCCACGACTCGCAGTGGCGTGCCATCCACCAGCTCCAGCACGTCGCCGGTGCGCAGGCGACGTGCCGGCCGCGCCAGCGCACGCCAGCGCCTCGAGTCGGGGCTCGAAGGTGCCACCATCAACAGCTCCACGGAGCCACTGGTGGCTCGCGTGGCGTCGAGCCGAGCCGGCAAGACACGTGCGTTGTTGACCACCAGCAGATCACCGGGGGTGAGGACCTCGTCCAGCTCATGGAAGTGCCTGTGCTCGAGCTCCCGGTCGCCCGCACCCGCAGCCGGCTCAAACGGCGGGCTCCAACCGGCCGCCGCACCCCTGGCCCCCCTCAAGACCATGAGCCGGCTACGATCCCGGCGCTCGAGAGGCTGCTGGGCGATACGCTCCGGTGGCAGCTCGTAGTCGAAGGCGGCTACTTGCATCGACTCACTTCGGCCTGCTGAATCGGCGGCACGAGGCCGGCGCGGCGCTCCAACCGGGTTGCCCGCTACCAGAGTGGCTGCTGGCCGGCACCGCCGGGACGCTGGACAATGCCGAAGTGTCGATACGCCTTGGCCGTCGCTACCCGACCCCGATGTGTGCGTTGCAGAAATCCCAGCTGGATCAAGTAGGGCTCGTAGATATCCTCGATCGCCGACTTGTCTTCGCCGATCGACGCAGCGATGGTGCTCAGCCCTACCGGTCCGCCCGAGAAATCATTGATCACGGCCAGGAGCAACCGACGGTCGATCTCATCGAATCCGATCTCGTCAACCTCGAGCCGTGCGAGCGCGCTACGCGCCACATCCTGATCAATCTGCTCGTCACCCTGAACCTGCGCATAGTCCCGCACCCGGCGGAGCAATCGATTGGCGACGCGCGGGGTACCCCGGGATCGGCGCGCGATCTCCAGCCCACCCTCTGTCGTCAGATCAACACCGAGGAGCTCGGCGGAGTTGGCGACGATTTTGGCCAACTCGTCCTGCGAGTAGTAATCGAGCCGAAAGACGATGCCGAACCGTCCACGCAGCGGCGAGGTCAGCAGCGCCGCGCGAGTTGTCGACCCCACAAGCGTGAACCGAGGCAACGGCAATTTTACCGAGCGGGCGCTTGGCCCCTCGCCGATAACGATATCGATCTGGTAGTCCTCCATCGCCGGATAGAGCACCTCCTCGATGGTCGGCGACAACCGATGGATCTCGTCGATAAACAGCAGCGCATCGTCTTCGAGGTTGGTGAGAATCGCCGCGAGATCGCCGACCTTCTCGATAACCGGCCCCGAGGTAGATCGAAGGTCGACCTGCATCTCGTGAGCGATGATGTTGGCGAGGGTCGTCTTGCCGAGGCCGGGCGGCCCGAACAGGAGCACATGATCAAGCGGCTCGCTACGTTGCCGGGCGGCGGTAATGAAGACTCTGAGGTTCTCGACGATGCGCGTTTGACCGACGTAGCGGTCAAGCGAGCGTGGACGCAGCGCGACATCGTAACGCTCCTCGTCGGAGAGCGTATCGGGCATCACCAATCGTTCGCTCACTTGGCCAGCATTCTCAGCGTTTGCCGCAGCAGGGTCTCAAAGTCCTCGGCAGAGTCGTCAACCTGCTTGAGGGCAGCCTCTGCGTCACGGCGACGGTAGCCCAGATTGAGCAACGCGGAGAGCACATCGTCGCGCGGGCCGCTAGCGCTAGCCTGGCGAGCCGCCGGCATTACATCAAGCACCTTGTCCTTGAGCTCCAGCGCCATGCGCTCGGCGGTCTTACGGCCAACGCCTGGAATGCTGGTAAGGCGCACGATATCGCTGTCGGCGATCGACGACACCAGCATGTCACTCTCCATGCCAGAGAGAATGGTCACCGCGAGCTTGGCACCAATTCCGGAGACACTGATCAGCGCCTGGAAGAGCGCCTGTTCGACGCTGGTGTGAAACCCGTAGAGCTCGATCGCGACGTCGCGCACATGCGTATGAACGAGCAGGCTGACGTCCTGGTCGGCCTCCGGAAGCTCGTAGAAAGTCGACAGCGGGACGGTCACCGCATAGCCGACGCCGCCGACGTCGATGATGATGCCTTCGGTGGCCTTGCGCCGCAGCCGACCGTACAGGGAGCCGATCATCTGTTGCTCAGCGACCCGCGGCTACGGCTTCGGCAACGCGACGTCGAACCCCGCGGCTGTTGGCATGGCATAAGGCGATCGCCAGGGCGTCGGCCGCATCTTGAGGAGGCGCCTTGGGAAGCCGCAGCAACATCTTGATCATCTGACCAACCTGAGCCTTATCGGCCTGGCCGTAGCCCACCACCGCTTTCTTGACCGCCCGCGCGCTGTACTCGAACACCTCGCAACGATCGGCGGCGGCCAGCATGAGCACGCCTCGCGCCTGGCCGAGGACAAGGGCGGAGCGTACATTGTGGGCAATGAAGATCTCCTCGATGGCCGCCTCATGGGGCTCATGTCGCTCGACGATCGCAGCGAGCTCACGGTGGAACAGACTGAGACGCCGGGGAAGGGGTACATCGGCCGGTACCCGGATAACCCCTTGATCAATCACCCGCACACGTTGCCCGCAGGACTCGACAATGCCGTATCCAGCGGCACGTGAACCCGGATCGATGCCGAGGATGCGGACATCATGACGCTCCGCCACGCCGTCCTCAGCCGGCGGCGATCTGTGCGAGGACGGCTTCGTCGAGATCGACGTTGGACCAGACGTCCTGTACGTCGTCATGGTCATCAAGCACTTCCATCAGCTGCAAGCAGCGCTCGGCATCGCGTCCATCTACGGCCACGAGGTTCTGCGGCAGCATGGCCAGCTCCTGTGTATCACAGGCGATTCCGGCTTGCTCGAGGGCCTTCATGACGGCGTGGAACTCCGTTGGCGCAGCCGTGACCTCATACATACCGCCCTGCGCCGAAACATCATCGGCCCCGGCGTCGAGAGCGACGTCTAGCAGGGCATCCTCGTCGACGTTCGCAGCATCGATCAGAAAGCAGCCGGCTTGTTTGAACATCCAGGCGACAGTGTTGGGCTCGCCCAGGTTGCCACCACGGCGCTCGAAGAGCTTGCGAATCTCTGCCACGGTACGGCGCCGATTATCGGTGGTGGTTTGCACAAGAATCGCCACGCCACCGGGCCCGAAGCCCTCATACGTCACCTCTTCATAGATGATGCCGGGCAGCTCGCCCGTGCCACGCTGGATGGCGCGCTCGATGTTCGCCACCGGCATGTTCTCGCGCTTGGCCGCGTCGATGGCGGTGCGCAGCCGCGGGTTGGCATCGACATCAGCACCACCGCTCTTGGCGGCGACGGTGATCTCCTTCACCAGACGCGAGAAGGTCTTGCTGCGGACAGAGTCTGTAGCCGCCTTCTTGCGCTTAATGGTGGCCCACTTGGAATGCCCGGACATGCTCTCGGATGCTCCACCCGTTGGCGTCGAATCAACTGATGCTAACACGGTGCGACAGGGCGATCCGGCGACCGTACCACGGTCGCCGCCAGTGCCCTCGACACAAGAAACCCCGGACCGTCGAGACGGCCCGGGGCTTCAAGAATAACTCGGCAACGACCTACTCTCCCACACAGTTGCCCGTGCAGTACCATCGGCGCTAGAGAGCTTAACTACCGTGTTCGGAATGGGAACGGGTGTGACCTCTCTGCTAAAGTCACCGAGAAAATTCGAATAGACAAGGTAATTTGCGTGTCTACGCTCCTATACCGAAATGAATCGGTCGAGCGTGCCCACCGCACAGTGATATGCAGCGTCAATGTAGCGCATTGCTACATCATCACTAGCACATCTGCGCGCGGTGAATGATATGGCCAAGCCACACGGGCGATTAGTACCGCTCGGCTGAGTACATTGCTGTACTTACACCTGCGGCCTATCAACCTGATCGTCTCTCAGGGCCCTTCAGGGGGCTTAACGCCCCGGGAGACCTCATCTTGGGGCAGGCTTCCCGCTTAGATGCTTTCAGCGGTTATCCCATCCGGAGATCGCTACTCAGCAGTGCTCCTGGCGGAACAACTGATACACGAGAGCTCCAGCCATCCCGGTCCTCTCGTACTAGGGATGGCTTCCCTCAAGTCTCCTACGCCCACGGCGGATAAGGACCGAACTGTCTCACGACGTTCTAAACCCAGCTCGCGTACCGCTTTAATCGGCGAACAGCCGAACCCTTGGGACCTGCTTCAGCCCCAGGATGCGATGAGCCGACATCGAGGTGCCAAACCTCCCCGTCGATGTGAACTCTTGGGGGAGATAAGCCTGTTATCCCCGGCGTACCTTTTATTCGTTGAGCGACGGCCCTTCCATGCGGAACCGCCGGATCACTAAGCCCTGCTTTCGCACCTGCTCGACCTGTATGTCTCGCAGTCAAGCTCCCTTATGCCTTTACACTCTTCGGCTGATTTCCAAACAGCCTGAGGGAACCTTTGGGCGCCTCCGTTACGCTTTGGGAGGCAACCGCCCCAGTTAAACTACCCACCTAGCACTGTCCCCGATCCGGATAACGGACCTGGGTTAGAGTTTTGATATGAGGAGGGTGGTATCTCACCGGTGGCTCCACCGAGTCTAGCGACCCAGCTTCAAAGCCTCCCACCTATCCTGCACACCACAGATCCAAACCCAGTACTAGGCTGTAGTAAAGGTGCCGGGGTCTTTCTGTCCAGCCGCGGGTAACCGGCATCTTCACCGGTGCTTCAGTTTCGCCGAGCCACTGGCCGAGACAGTGCCCAGATCGTTGCGCCATTCGTGCGGGTCGGAACTTACCCGACAAGGAATTTCGCTACCTTAGGACCGTTATAGTTACGGCCGCCGTTTACCGGGGCTTCAGTTCAAAGCTTCGCCTCTCCGAAGATTGGCTAACCTCTCCCTTTAACCTTCCGGCACCGGGCAGGCGTCAGTCCCTATACATCGACTTCGACTTCGCAGAGACCTGTGTTTTTAGTAAACAGTCGCCTGGGCCTGGTAACTGCGACCCCCTTCAGCTCCGGCCGCGAGGGCCTTCACCAATAGGGGCGCCCCTTCTCCCGAAGTTACGGGGCCAATTTGCCGAGTTCCTTAGCCAGTGTTCACTCGTGCGCCTTAGGATACTCTCCCCGTCTACCTGTGTCGGTTTGCGGTACGGTCACCTGTTTGACTCCCTACGAGGCTTTTCTTGGCAGCGTGGAATCACTCACTTTGCGATCCGAAGATCTCGGCATCGTGCCTCACCGTTTGAATAGGGGCCCGGATTTACCTGGTCCCCCCGGCTACACACTTGCAACCCGCACTTCCAGTCGCGGGCTGAGTTATCCTCCTGCGTCCCCCCATCGGTCAAACGTCAAACAGGCGGCGCCGGAATATTAACCGGCTTCCCATCGTCTACGACCTTCGTCCTCGACTAAGGGGCCGCCTAACCCTGAGCGGACTGACCTTCCTCAGGAAACCTTAGACTTACGGCGAGAGGGGTTCTCACCCTCTTTATCGCTACTCGTGCTGGCAGTATCACTTCTGTACCGTCCACCAGTCCTTCCGGTCTGACTTCAATCAGTACAGAACGCTCCCCTATCGCCACAATGAATCGGAATTCATTTGTGACCCGCAGCGTCGGTGGCAAGCTTGAGCCCCGTTAAATTTTCGGCACCGATTCACTCGACCGGTGAGCTGTTACGCTTTCTTTAAAGGGTGGCTGCTTCTAAGCCAACCTCCCGGCTGTCTGTGCGCCTCGACATCCTTTCCCACTTAGCTTGCACTTAGGGACCTTAGCTGGCGGTCTGGGCTGTTTCCCTTTCGACCACGAAGCTTATCCCCCGTAGTCTGACTCCCGGACTAAGTTGCGCGGTATTCGGAGTTTGGTTGGGTTCAGTAAGCTTTTAGGCCCCTTAGCCCATCCAGTGCTCTACCTCCGCGGACCATCGTCCGAGGCTAGCCCTAAAGCTATTTCGGGGAGAACGAGCTATCCCCGGGTTTGATTGGCCTTTCACCCCTACCCCCAGGTCATCCAAACCGTTTTCAACCGGTACTGGTTCGGGCCTCCACGAGGTTTTACCCACGCTTCACCCTGCCCAAGGGTAGATCACCCGGCTTCG
>Ga0315339_1000385_pt1:0-35000 | contig 58974 bp, 52 predicted proteins | sample ASW17metaG_FD_204514 | JGI IMG/M metagenome (GOLD analysis project Ga0315339, IMG submission 204514) | Ammonia-oxidizing marine archaeal communities from Pacific Ocean, United States - ASW #17 | ecosystem: Environmental > Aquatic > Marine > Oceanic | place: USA: California | collected... | reverse complement strand
GCCCGCAGGTGCTCGACGAGCGCCGCGTCGAAATCACCACGGTTTCGGTAGTCGTTGTGGTCGACGACCGCGGTCTTCAACCCGAGCTCGGCGGCACGCACCAAACCCACCGCGTCGGGGCGGTTGGCGATGATGACGGCTATCTGCGCCGGGTAACTCGGCGCCTCGCAAGCCCGGGCGATGGCGAGCATATTGGAGCCACGACCGGAGATCAGTACGCCGAGCCTCAACGTTCGATGCCGTCCCCGACCACGACTTCCCCGATCTCGAAGACTTCTTCGCCCGCTTGGCGCCACTCCGCCGCCAGCGAATCGACGCGCTCGGAGCGCACAACAGCAATCATGCCGATCCCCATGTTGAACGTCTCCCACATGTCATCATCAGGAACACCACCGAGGCGCGCCAGCGTGGTGAACACTGCGGGCACCTCCCAGGCCGTAGTTTCGAGGCGGGCGGCGCAGCCGGAGGGCAAAGCGCGCGGTAGGTTGCCTGGTATTCCGCCTCCGGTGACGTGAGCCAGACTCTCCACATCGCCCCGCTCGAGCGCCGGCTGGAGCGCCGCAACGTAGGAGCGATGCGGCCGCAGCAGCTCCTCCGCGACGCTCCGTCCCCAATCTGGCACATGTGTATCGACATCCATGGCGGCGACATCGAACAGAATCCGGCGCACCAGCGAGTAGCCGTTGGTATGCAGTCCATTCGAGGCCAGCCCCAGGAGACGATCGCCCGGACGCACGTTGACACCATCGAGGGGCTTGGAGCGCAACGTCCGCCCGACGATGAAGCCTGCCAGGTCATACTCGCCGGCCGCGTACATGTCGGGCATCTCGGCAGTCTCCCCTCCAAGCAGGGCACAGCCAACGTCGCGGCAGGCCCTTGCCACGCCTTCGACTACCTGCTCTACTACGCCGGCTTCCATCTCGCCAAGTGCCAGATAGTCGAGAAAGAACAGCGGCTGGGCGCCCTGAGCGAGGATGTCGTCGGCACAGTGGGCAACCAGGTCGTAGCCAACGGTGTCGTGTACGCCGGCCATCACCGCAACCTTGAGCTTGGTACCGACACCGTCGGCCGAGGCCACCAGAACGGTCCCATCGGCACCGGGCTCAATACGGAAACAGCCTCCGAATGCACCGAACTCGCCGACCACCGCGTCGGTACGTGTACTGCGAGCGAGCTCCGATATGCGGTCCTTCGCACGGTCCGCAGCGGCACGATCGACGCCGGCATCGCGATACGTCAGACGTGGGGTGTCGGTCACGCTAGCACTCCAGGCTGTCGGCGAATCGCGCCGCCGAGCTCAAGGCGAGTCGGTGTCGCCGACCGTCGCGGAGACTGCCGGGCCGTTGCCCGCAGGATCGAAGCCCTCCAGCTGGGAGTCCAGCTCCGCACTCAGCGGCGTCGGGTACTCGCCGGTGAAGCAGGAGAGGCAATACTTGTGCTCGCCGCCTGTCACCGATTTCGTCAGGCCATCAAGGCTGAGATACGCCAGGGAATCAGCAGCTATCCAGCGTCGCACTTCGTCGAGTGAATGGTTGGCAGCGATAAGTTCCTGCTTATTCGGGGTATCGATGCCATAGAAACACGGCGACACGTAGGGCGGCGAGGAGACTCGAAAGTGCACCTCTCTGGCTCCGGCGTCACGGATCATCTCGACGATCTTGGCGCTGGTCGTGCCACGCACGATCGAGTCGTCTACCAGGATGACCCGCTTCCCGACGATCATCTCGCGCACCGGGTTGAGCTTCACCTTGACGCCAAAGTGCCGAATCGACTGTCGCGGCTCGATGAATGTCCGCCCCACATAGTGGTTACGGATCAAGGCCAGCTCGAGCGGAATGCCCGTGGCCTCCGCATACCCTTGAGCCGCATATACGCCCCCATCAGGCACTGGGACGACCACGTCGGCATCAACGGGCGCCTGTGCACCGAGGAGCCGGCCCATCTGTTTACGCGCCCGCATCACCGACTCGCCATTGAGCACCCCGTCGGGGCGTGCGAAGTAGACATGCTCGAATATGCAATGCCTCGCTTCGGCGGCGGCCGGCCAGGGCGTGTGTGAGACATAGCCGGGCGTCGCCCCACCAGGGCCCGCCGCGATGATATCGATCATCTCGCCTTCGGCCCTCACTTCCTGCGACAGCACAACCACCTCGCCCGGAACGAGGTCGCGGATATATTCGCCGCCGATGAGATCGAACGCCGTTGTCTCCGAGGCCAGCACCAGGGCTCCCTCCAGATGACCTATCGACAATGGGCGGAAGCCGAGCGGGTCGCGCGCTCCGATCAACAGCGAGGGCGTCAGTGCCGTGAGGCTGTACGCACCCTCGACGCGACCGAGCGCATCGACGAGGGCCGATTCAACGTCGTCTCGCTCGCTTCGTGCGAACAGATGGAGGATGACCTCGGTGTCACTGGTGGAAGTAAAGATGGCGCCACTGTCCTCGAGCGCCGTGCGCAGCAAGTCGGCATTGACTAGGTTACCGTTGTGACCGATCGCGATCACGCCATGGCGTGACTCGATGCGAATCGGCTGCGCGTTCTGCAGCTTACTGGCACCTGACGTCGAGTAGCGCACGTGGCCGAGCGCCGCTCGACCGGGCAGGCGGTCGAGACTGGCTTCATCGAGAACATCGGCAACGTGGCCCATGCCGCGCTCGACGAACATCGCGCCACCGTCGACGGAAGCGATTCCCACGCTCTCTTGCCCACGGTGCTGAAGCGCGTATAGGCCCAGGTAGGCAATCCGCCCCGCCTCGCGATGTCTAGTGATACCGAAGACGCCACACACTATGCAGGCTCCATCGCAGCCGTCAGGGCGCCCGCCCAAGCTGCATACAGCAAGTCTACGTCGAGATCGATCATCGGCTGATCCTCCACCGTCACCCGGAGCATCGCATCCTCGGTCACCTCACCGAGCACTCGCAGGGGCACTTCGTAGGCTAAGCCGAGCTCGGCCAGCCGCTCGTAGTGATCGGGTTGAACGGTCACCACTACGCGACTTGGCGACTCGCCGAACAGCGCCGCGTGGTGGTCGTCCTGCGAGCTCGGGCCGAGCTCGAGGTGCGCGCCGAACAGGCCTTGTACCGGACCGTCACCGGCCGAGCCCTGGTCACGATCGGCGCGCTCGCCGTCGGCAACCGCGAAGCACGCCTCGACAAGCGCCACCGCCAGGCCGCCGTCGCTACAATCCTTGGCGCTTTGCAGGAGCTCGGCACTTGCCGCTGCGACCAACAATCGTTGCAGGCGCGCTTCGATGCCGAGATCGATGCTCGGTGCAGCTCCGGGCTGTGACGCATGGACGACGCGCACATAGGTGCTACCCCCGAGTCCAGGGTCCCCGTCAGCAGCACCACCGATCAAAACAACCTTGTCCCCGGGGGCTCGGAATCCGGCACGGACGCTGCGGTCGTAGCGGTCCAAGCGACCCACGGCGCCGACCACCGTAGTCGGCAGGATCGATTGCCCAGCCGTCTCGTTATAGAACGACACGTTGCCGCCCGTCACTGGAACTTCCAGAGCGAGGCAAGCCTCGGTCATGCCCTCGATAGCAACGGCAAACTCGCCCATCCGAGCTTCGACCTCCGGGCTGCCGAAATTCAGGCAGTTGGTGATGCCGACCGGCTTGGCACCCGTACAGGCCACGTTGCGGCACGCCTCGGCCACGGCGAGCTTGGCGCCCTGCTTTGCGTCGAGGGCAGAAAACCACGGGTTACCGTCGATCGCCAGCGCCACCGCCGCATCGCTGCCGTACTCCTTCAGCCAAATCACCGCCGCCTCGCCTCCGGGGCGCTGCACCGTGTTGAAGCGGACCGTCTGGTCGTACTGCTGAAAGACTCCTCGCTTGGATGCCACTGTCGGATCACGCAGTAGCCGGAACAACACATCATGAACAGGGAGGTCGCACTTCAGCTGGCCGGCGCTGATTGGCGGCGGCGGCTCGGGCAGAACGAACGGACGCTCATAGCAAGGTCCTTCCTCGGCCAGGGACCGGGCTGGAACATCCGCCACCAGCTCCCCGTCGTCGAACACCCGGACGAAGCCGTCGTCGGTGACGTGCCCAACGACCACGGCATCGAGGTCCCACTTGTCGAATATCGCCATGACCTGGTCGAGCCGCTCGGGGGTCACCACCAGCATCATTCTTTCCTGCGATTCCGATAGCATGACCTCGTAGGGGGTCAACCCAGTTTCGCGCCTGGGCACCTTGCCGATATCGATGCGCATGCCGGTTCTCGAGTTGGACGACAACTCTGCCGTCGAGCAGGTGAGCCCGGCACCCCCGAAATCCTGCATGCCGACCAGCAAGTCCCCGTCGACGAGCTCCAGGCAGGCCTCCATCAGCAGTTTTTCGGTAAACGGATCTCCGACCTGCACTGCCGGGCGCTTCTCCTCGGCCTCAGCATCGAACGTCGCAGACGCCAGCAAGCTGACACCATAGATACCGTCGCGTCCGGTACGCGCGCCCACGTAGATCACCAGGTTGCCGGGCCCGTCCGCTCGAGCTCGAATCAGGTGATCGGCCGAGGCAACCCCGAAGCACATGACATTGACCAGCGGATTCCTGTCGTAACTGTCGTCGAAGTAGATCTCTCCACCGACCGTCGGAATCCCCATGCAGTTTCCATAGCCGGCGATACCGCCCACAACTCCCTCGAGCAGGTGGCGATTCTTGCCGACCCGTGGCCTCCCGAAGCGCAGAGAGTCGAGCAACGCCAGTGGTCGCGCCCCCATTGTGAAGATGTCGCGCAGGATGCCTCCAACTCCTGTCGCCGCCCCCTGATACGGCTCGATATACGATGGATGGTTGTGGCTCTCGACCTTGAAGACACCCGCTAGCCCATCTCCAAGGTCGACCGCACCGGCATTTTCGCCGGGCCCCTGCAAGACCGCCGGACCACTGCTCGGAAGCTTGCGCAGGTGGACCCGAGAACTCTTGTAGGAGCAGTGCTCTGACCACATCACCGAGTACATACCGAGCTCGGTGAGCGTCGGAGCACGCCCCAGAATCTCGACAACACGCGCGTACTCGTCGGCAGTCATGCCGTGGTCGACCGCGGTCTTGCTATCGGCGACGGCGCCGACCGGCCGGGTTCGCTCGAGCGCTTCAGACACCAGCCGGCTCCTCCTCGAGCGCCACCGTCGATTCGCAATCACGATTGCGGGTATCGATGGCCCGCCGTAGCGACTCGAACATGAAGCGGCCGTCGGTCGAACCGAGCGCCGAGCGCATGGCGCGCTCTGGATGCGGCATCAGGCCCATGACATTGCCGGCTTCGTTGCTGAGCGCGGCGATGTCAGCGATCGACCCGTTCGGGTTGAATGCGCCGACGGAATCGTCCTCGCCGGTACCGAAGCGCATGACCACCTGGCCGTTGGCCTCGAGCCGTTGCAAGGTCTCGGGGTCAGCGAAGTAGTTGCCCTCGTAGTGCGCCATGTTGATGCGTAGTACCTGCCCGACCTCACACGCGTTGGTAAACGGTGAGTCGTTGCGCTCTACCCGCATGAGGGTGTCCTGGCAGCGAAACTTGAGTCCGTCGTTCGCCAGCAGCGTGCCAGGGAGCATGCCCATCTCAGCGAGAATCTGGAAGCCGTTGCAAATCCCCAGCACCAGGCCGCCATCGGCAGCGAATCGCTCGACCGCCGGCATGATCGGCGACGAGCAGGCAATCGCACCGCAACGAAGATGGTCCCCATAGGAGAACCCTCCAGCCAGAATGAGGGCATCGAAGCCCTCGATCTGAGACTGCTTGTGCCAAACGTGCTCTGCCTCGAGCCCGACCTGTCGGCAGGCGAAACTCGCGTCCTGCTCGCAGTTGCTGCCTGGAAAATGGACGACGCCAACCCGCATTATGCCTCCGGCCTCACGTGTACTTCAAACGTCTCGATCACCGGATTGGCGAGCAGTTGCTTGGCCATCGCGGTGAGCTCGCGCTCCGCCTCCCGCGGGTCGTCGGTGGCCAGCTCGACGTCGAAGATCTTCCCCTGTCGCAAGGATGCGACGTTGTCGTAGCCGAGGTTGGCCAGTGCCTTGCCAATCGTAACGCCCTGAGGATCGAGCACTTCCTCTCGGAGACGCACCACCACCTGCCCCTTCATATCACCACCTTCTCCTCGTCGACTCCCGCGTCGACGTCCTGTTCGGTGCCAGCAGCTTCGCCGAGGGCACGCTCGAAAATCCGGTCGACGTGACGCAACACATGGCGAAGCTCGAAGCAGTCCGCTATCTGCACGTCGTCGAGGTGAATCGTGAGCTCCTCGTCGGCGGCAAGCAACGTCTGGAAGGACTCGCCGGTCTCCCAGCAACGCATCGCGTTGCGCTGGATGATCGCGTACGCCTGGGAGCGCACCACGCCGGCCGAGATGAGACGTTCGAGCACCCGGCTCGAGAACACCAACCCGTTGGTCAGCTCCAGGTTGCGCACCATGTTCTCGGGATAGACGAGCATGCCTTCGATCACCCGGTGCATCCGATGGGTCATGAAGTCGACCAAGATACACGCGTCAGCAAGCGCCACACGCTCGGCGGAGGAATGCGAGATATCACGCTCGTGCCAGAGCGCGATGTTCTCCAGTCCGGTCCCGGCATACGCACGCACGAGCCGCGCCAGTCCGACCAGATTCTCGCACTTGATGGGGTTGCGCTTGTGGGGCATCACCGAGGACCCCTTCTGCTTGGATCCGAACGGCTCTTCCACCTCGCGAACCTCGGTACGCTGAAGGCTGCGAATCTCGAGGGCGATCCGCTCGATCGCTGCCGCAGCAACGGCCAGGTGGCCCAACAGCTCGGCGTGACGGTCGCGTGGCACAACCTGAGTGGACACCGGCTCAACCTTCAAACCGAGTGCCGTAACAGCGTCGCGCTCTACCTCGGGGTCGACGGTGTTGTAGGTGCCGACTGCTCCGGAGATCTGGCCGAACCCGATAACCTCACGAGCGCGGCGTAGTCGCGAGCCACCGCGCACCAGTTCCTGCTGCCAGCCGAGGATCTTGAGCCCGAAAGTCATCGGCTCAGCATGAACTCCGTGACTCCGTCCGATGCAGGGCAATTGCCTGAATTCCAGCGCCCGTTGCGCCACGAGATCCGTCAGCGTCTCCCAGCCTTCGAGAATCAGGTCAAGCGCACGCACACAGCGCAGGGCGAGTGCCGTATCGAGTACGTCCGAAGAGGTCATTCCGAGATGCAGATAGCGAGCCGCCGGGCCGACCTTTTCTTCGATCGCTTCCAGGAACGCGATTACGTCATGGTGGGTGCGGCGCTCGATCTCGCCGACGCGCTCGGAATCGGGCGGCTCGGCACGGCGAAGCTGTTCCATGGCAGCGGCGGGTACCACGCCCCGGGACGCCATCGATTCGGCCGCTGCCAGCTCGACCTCGAGCCAGCTTGCGTAGACGGCCGCGTCGTCCCAGAGACGCCCCATCTCGGGTCGAGAGTACCGAGAGATCATCGGTCCGCATGGCCCTTCAAGGGGCCAGTTCCAGGAAGACGGCAGGCGGCGAGGTTGGGTGGCAGCGTGGTCATCTTAGCAGGTTGGCGGAGAGGCTTTCGCTGCCCTGGCTACGCCGCTCCGCTGACCCATGAAGGGCCCCATTGTCGGTCGCCCCGTGGCTGGGGCGCCGCGTACGTTCGGATCAAGAACTATCGACTGGCGGCAGGAATGGCCGTAGCCTCTCAATGACCAGCGCGGCGGCAAGGCGATGTCCGGTGACGTTGAAATGCGACTCATCGGCGAACAGCTCGTCGCGATCCTTGAAGTGCGTGTACAGGTCGATCACTGGTACGTCGAGCTCATCGGCTACCGCTACCGTGGCGCGGTTGTACGCAGGAGCGAAGTTCTTCCACCAGAGCGGCTGCGCACTGGTGCCGACATAAGGTCGCGTCATCAACAGCACAGCGCTGCCCGCAGTGCGAGCCTCGACAACCATGGCTCGCAAGTTGTCGGCATACGCCTCCACCGCCACTCGTGCACGGGGCCCACCCGATCCCAAACCCGATAGGGCATCGCGCAGAAACAGCACGATTTGTCCGAGCCGCCAACGGCTCAGAAATGAGCTCCAGCGTGGGTCGCGCAACCCGCCAACAAAGTCAGCATCGGCCGTGCCGACCCGTCTGGCGTCGTTGGAGCCGAAGCTGATCGTCACCAAATCCGGCCGATAGGGTCGCACCTGGCGCGTCCGAGCGACCCCCTGATGCGACGAATAGCCCCACACGCCGGCGTTCACGACGGTGATGGCCGAGGTCTCGCGGCGCAGCAACTCGCGCACGTCGGCGACCCAACCGGTGCCATCCTGCCAGCCCAGCGTGTTGGAGTCTCCGATCGTGAAAATACGAAATTCTTCGCGACGCTTGGCCTTCGTTATCTCCGGACCGCTGAAGCCCGCCGCGTTGAATATCCCGCCTGCGCGTGGTCGCCAGATGAGCTCTGGGTCACTAACGAAGTCGGATTGGTTGAAGAGGTGCTCGACACGATCATCGCCTAGACCACCGTCGGTGATCGCCATCGGGTTGTAGTCGTAGTCGACCATTCGCAGGGCAAGCTCGCCAAGAACCAACGACACGAACAGCCCGCCGACTACCAATCCCAGGTTGACGAATCGGTCGCGATTCATCGCCGTTTGCCAGCTGCGTACAGGCGCTCTATCTCGTCCGCTAGGTCGTGATGGCCTCGATCGTGAGCGTGCTGCACAGCGCCAGCACCACCGCCCGACCCCGGGTTCAGGCTGGCACCCTCGGCCGCTAACAGCACTGCGATGGTCGAGTGCCCGGTTATCGCCGCCCAATCGAGGGCACCGAGACCGTCAACCCGCACGTCGATCGCGGCGCCGGCCTCGAGGAGCGCTCGAACCATGTCGAGATCTGCCGCGCGGGTCGCCGCGATCAACGGTGTGCCGCTGCTGCGATATGAGACGTCAACGTCGGCGCCGGCAGCAATCAGCGCCCGGGCAATCTCCTGCCGACCCTCGACCAAGGCCACCGTTATCGGGCTCCAGCCGAGGTCGCTCTGGGCGTTAGGATCGGCGCCGAGATCGAGGATCGCCTGGACCATTGCGACGCCTGCGATCCGCACGAGGATCATTAACGGGGTCCAACCATCGCGATCGCCAGCCTCGAGCTCAGCCCCGAGCTCGACGAGCGCCCGGAGCGCACCCAAATGCAATCCGCCAGCGGCCTCGTGCACCGGGGCCTTTCCGGCATTGTCGCGGGCGTTCAGATCGGCCCCGGCGGCGGCGAGCAGTCGAATACTGCGCTGACGATTGCGGCCAGCAGCCCACTGCAATGCGGTCGAGTCTGCCGGGCCGCGCGCATTGGCATCGGCGCCCGCGCCCAGCAGCGCTCGCACGCTACTCGGCGACGGCCTGCCAGCCGCCCACATCAAGGGTGTCGCACCGACACGATCGCCCACCTCGACGTCGGCGCCGGCTGCTACCAGAAGCTCGACGATCTCCGGAAAGTCACCCTCCGCCGCGGCTACCAGCGGAGTCTTGGCGCCGTCGACACTAGCTGCATCCACGTCGGCACCGGCCTCGAGCAACACCGCCAGCACGCCGACTTGACGCCCCCATACAGCCCGCACGAGCGCCGGCTCCCCGCGACCGCTGGCTATCGACCGAACATCAGGCGAAACGCCCGCCGCCAGCATGAGACCGACAGTGTCTTCATCTCCCGCATCAATTCGATCGAAGAGCACGGTCTCATCGAGCTCGACGCCACGCAGCGCCAGCTCTCGACGCGCCCGATCCCTCCGCAAGCCCGCCTGGCGCTCTAACTCTGATTCATCCGGGGCGCCGGCCGCACAACCGAGGGCAAGAACCGTGATCAACAGCAAGCTGGCGCTGGCGTGACTCATGCCGTCGCGTCGGTGGCCAGGTAGCCACCAAGCGAGTCGCCGGATTCCGCCTCACCGGCGAGCAGCCCGCCGGGTTCGTAGATGCTGCGCAGCTTTTCTGCGGCATCGCGGCGAGCGATGAAGCCAGCCGAAAGCTCGCCAGCGAACAGCCGGCGCGCGATTCGGCGAACGTCGTCGGGACCGACGGCGTCGATGCCTTCCAACACACGCTCGAGCTCGAACACGCGGCCGAAGTTGATCTCGGCGCGCGCTAGTGCGGCCATGCGACCGGATGTGCCTTCGAGCGACAGCACGAGACTACCCTTGAGATGGGCCTTCACACGCGCCAGCTCTTCGTCCGTGACCTGCAGCTGCTGTAAGCAACGCGTCTCCTCGAGGATCAGGCTCACGACCTGCTCGACGTGCGGTGGTCGGGTCCCAGCCGATACCAGCAGATAGCCCGTATCGGAATACGCTGCCATCGTCGAATACACGCTGTAGGCGAGACCACGCTCCTCGCGGATCGACTGGAAAAGCCGCGACGAAACCGTTCCACCCAGAAGCGCGTTGAGGACCTGGGCGGCGAAGCGATCTCCATCGCGTCCCGACGGCGCCTCGCAGGCAACATACAGTTGCACTTGCTCGAGCTGTTGGCGCTCTAGCACACGCACATGTGCGTGCGCCTTCGGCTGGGTTCGCTTTGCTGTGCGAGCCTCTGAGCCCATTCCCGACAGCCGTTCGCCGATGAGTTGCCGCATGTGCTCGTGGTCGAGGTTCCCGGCCGCCGTAACGACGATATCGGTAGCCCCGACGGCGTCCACGAAGTCGCGCAGGTCTTCTGTTCGCATCCGGCCAACGGTCTCTGGTGTGCCGAGTATCGGCCGGCCCATCGGATGTTCCTTCCAAAAACCGCGTAGGAACGACTCGAAGAGCACGTCTTCGGGATCGTCCTCAGCGGAGGCGATCTCCTCGAGAATAACGCCGCGCTCGCGCTCCATTTCCGCGGCCTCGAAGCGCGGATTGCAGATCAGGTCCGCCAGTAAATCGAACGCATCGGACAACCGCTCATCGAGCACTTGGGCGTAATAACCGGCTAGCTCGTGCGAAGTGAATGCATCGAGCTGCCCGCCCATGGCGTCGATCTCGAGGGCGATATCGCGAGCGCTACGTGTTGACGTGCCTTTGAACAGCATGTGCTCGACGAAGTGCGCTACGCCGTTATGCTGCTGCGGCTCGTCGCGCGAGCCTCGCTTGACCCAGATGCCGATCGAAGCCGACCGGACGGTCGGTATTCGTTCGGTCAGCAGCGTCAAACGGTTGTCGAAGATAGTTCGGCAAGGCTTCGCCTGCACAGATCAACGCTCCTAGTGTCCTGAGTGACGACAATCAGTGTCCCGTGTGGGAAGCGCATTGTCACTCACGAGACCCTACGTGGTCACTCACGAGACCTTATGTAGCCGATTCTCGAAAGATCGATACGGCGCGTCAATCGATACGGCCAGCGGCACCTGCAGTTACCTTCAGCCGAGCACGATGCTCTACACGCGCACGACGGAACCAGGCAACGACGTCGACGTCGACGTCGATCAAGTCTGCTGCGGGATCACCCACGGTCCGCAGGTCGCCACGCGGCCCGACAACGCGTGGAAGAGTGGCCGAAGCACCAAGACCGAGCACCGGCGCCCCCGGACCGGATGCCGAGGGCAACGACAGCGGCCATCCGGTGGCCGACGGCGTCGGGGGAGGAGTCCTTCTCTACGGCGTCACGCCGAAAGTTCGCCAGTACCAGGCGAAAATCTCGGCACCGCGGTAACTCACCAGAACGGCGGCGGCGGCCAGGAACGTCCCGAACGGGAGAGCGTACTCCCAGCCCTTGCGCGAAAAGACTATGAACGACGCGCCGACCAGGCTCCCGAGGAACGATCCGATGAAGATCGTCATGAGCGCGCCCTGCCAGCCGAGGAACGCCCCGACCAGGAGCATCATCTTGACATCGCCCATGCCCATACCCTCTCGACCACGTGTCTTCAGATAGACAAAGGCAGCCACGTACAGCAAGCCGGCGCCGGCAACTGCGCCAACCAACGAGTCGTACCAAGCGACGCGCGGGTCCAGGAACGACAGCAGGAATCCGACCACGGCGCCCGGAATGGTGATCACGTTGGGCAGAATCCGATGATCGACATCGATCAACGCCAGCGCCAGCATGATGTATGTGAACAAGGCGGTCGCGGCTGCGCTCACGGTCAGGCCCCAGGACCACAGTGAGCTAACGAGAATGACGCCGCCGAGCAACTCGACCAGCGGGTACCGCCACGGGATCGGCTGGCGGCAAGTCGAGCACCTACCACGCAGAGCGAGATAGGACACCAGCGGCAGGTTCTGGTACCAGTAGATTTGTGCGCCGCATTCCGGGCAAAACGACCGGCGAAGAAGATCGACGCTGATGGGTACTCGGTATACGAGCGCGTTGAGAAATGACCCGAAGGCCAGCCCGAGGGCAAAGGCGAGGCTGGTATCGAGAACGTCAGGTCGCATCTCTACCGTCTTCTGCTAGCGGGCGGCACGCGAGGAGCCCTCTCGCGGATCGCTGACTGTTCCGCTCACTTGGTCGTAGGTATACGGGTCGCCTGTGGGCGACGATGGCAAAGACCCGATGTACCCCTGGATTCGTAGCGCGTCGAGAACTCTAGGGGGTCGTCCGCGCTGACGCCGGAAACGTCCAATCGCCTCGTGCAGTTCCTCGAGGTCGACCTCTATTTTCAAGTCGTACACGTGCTGCCACGAAGCAGCCTCGATCTCCTCGTCGCCGTTGGCAACCGCCTGATCATGTACATCCATCCAGAGGGCCAGGGCGGCGTGCCGGTCGCCCGAGAGCTCCGCCATGCCTACACGGACACGACTCAACAGCCGCGGAGTACCGGGCACCCGAAGGGCGCGATCGAAGTAGTCCTCTGCGCGGCGGTAGTCGTCAAGAGCGATCCAGGCATAGTGTCCCGCTTCCATCAGGTAGATCCAATCTGCGGGATTCTCCTCGGCACCCTTGTCGAGCAGCTGGATCGCCAACTCAGCGTCGCCCATGTCGACCGCCATGATCAGCGCGCCCGTTAGGTAGGCGTCCTGGTATCGAGGGTCGAGATCGGTGATCACGTCGAAGATACTGGTTCGGCGATTATTGACCGGTCGGGGCCTGGATGAACTGGCCGTTGGTCAGCTCCAGGTCAACATCGTAGGGATCGTTGATCCACGGGCTCGGCGCTGACGGGCCATCGGCGCCGTCAGAAGCATACGACTCGAGGTAGTACGATCCGCTGGCCGTGCTGTACTCGAATGCGGTCCCCCAAGCATCGTTCGCCGGTACGACCTGCATGTAGTTGGGCTGCAGGTCGGAAAGCGCCGAGGCATAAGCACCCTGGTCCACGTAGTAGGTACCGTTGGCCGTGGCGATGTTGCGCATATCGGCCATCGTGCGGCGCTGGCGACTGCGATCGATCGCATCGAGCAACTGCGGAACCGCGATCGTGGCAATGATGCCGATGATCGCCACAACAATCAGCAACTCGATCAACGAGAAGCCGCTTCCGTCGCGCTTGAAGTCCATGATGTCCTCCTGGGGCAGCGACCCCGTTGCGGGCTCAGAGGTCGATGTCTGTCGCCCCTGCAATATCCAGCCAATGATCTGTGCCCGATGAGTGAGCAATGGACGTGCCCGAACGTACAGAAAGTATCATTTGGATGGCTAATTCAATTGTCAGCTGCAGCGACAGCAGGCGGATCGCCAGCATGCCCGCCCGCTGTGCCAACACGTACAACAACGAAACGCCGTAGATCACGGCGATGCTCGCGTGGAGGGGCACCAGAGAGCTCTGGGTCCCGACTAGGAACTGCGAGTACAGCGCCGGCAGCAACAGTGCGGTCGCAGTAATGATGCGGAACAGCAGCAGGCGCCGCAGGTTGATTTCGTGCTCGAGCCCGGCCTGATCGGCGGTCATCCGGTCTACCCCTTGCGCCCCCAACCTGGAATTCTAGCAGGTGTGCGCGCCATCAGATCACCGAGGCGTAGAAGCAGCTGAATAAGAAAAAAGAGGGCCGCGGTTGAACCGCAGCCCCCTTCCGTAGCTTTCGCCCCGCTACGATATCGCTGGTTTGTAAATGCCTGTCCTACTCGTTTGAACGCCGGACCGAGTGTCGACGTCCACGAGCCGCGGGCGATTCCGACGGCTGGTCATGAGTGTCCCCCCTCACGACCAGCCCCCAGCATGCTGCCTCCCTTCTTGCCGCAGCGTGATTCGGATTGTTGGGCGACCGTCAGGCCGCCGTATGCATCGGCCACACCTCAGATCTTGTTGACCAGATCGAACATCGGCAGATACATCGACACGACGATCCCGCCGATAACGCGACGGACCGTCTGCGTAGGACGAGTCGGGTTTATTCATCGAAAGCCTATAGCGAATATGTTGCGCCACCACAATAGCTACAATGGAATCTATTGCATTGTCTAGATACTTGTAAATCCTTTTTAACTAATTAAATTAACTATTAGTTATGAATAGCCATAATTAATGATGTAATAGTCATTAATAGTCATTAATAGTTATCCAGAGCCAGTTTTGAGCCGCCCGGAGATAGTTGGGGGTCGGCGAATCGCGGGCCGCCACGGCAGCAGTCATTCGCTACCAACGAGTTGAGACGGCCATAACGGCCGGGTAGGACCAACGCGTCGGCCGGCGACTACGACGCGGCATTCGGCAAGCCTGGGAGACCCGCGTTCAGCAGGCTTGGGAGGCCAGCACTGTGGGATTCTCGAAACGCTCAAGATACCACGCCACTGTGCGCTCCAGACCGACGTCGAAGCCGACTCGGGGCACATACCCGATGACATCCTGGGCGCGCTCGATAGCGGCCTGAGAGTCACGCACGTCGCCAACGCGAGCAGGTGCGAACTCCGGATCCAGCGAGGTGCCAAGAATTCCGTTAAGGGCCTCGACGAGCTCCAGGAGAGAGTAGCGCTCCCCCACCCCGATATTCACTACGGAACAGCCTGCGCTTCCGGGGAGCGCTCTGCCGTCCTCGAGGTCGATGCCCGCCGCCAATAAATTAGCGTCCACGGCATTTCCCACAAATGTGAAGTCTCGCGACTGGCGGCCGTCTCCGTAGATGATGGGTGATAGGCCGTCGAGCATACGCAGGATAAACCTGGGCACCACGGCGGCGTACTCGGAGGCGGGGTCCTGACGCGGGCCGAAGATGTTGAAGTAGCGTAGCGCCACCGTGCGTATGCCATACTGCCTCGCCCAGATCGCCAGCAGGCCCTCGCCGACCTGCTTGCTGAGCGCGTAGGGAGACAGAGGCTCCAGAGCCATGTCCTCGTGCTTCGGGAGGATGAGCGAATCGCCGTATACGGACGATGAGCTGGCTAGCACCACTAGACCCACTGACTGCCTGCGGCATGCCTCGAGTAGCGTGGCGGTGCCTTCGATGTTCACTCGAAGTGTCGACGCGGGGTCGTCGAACGAACGCGGCACCGAAGCGATTGCGGCCTGATGGAACACTGCCTCGGCGCCTTCGAGCGCGGTATGGACGGCCGTCTCGTCGAGGATATCGGCAGTCAGCAGAGTCAGCTCGCCGGCGAGCTCGCCGGCCGCAGCAGACGCGCCGTCGAGATTGGCGCGGCTGCCGGAGAAGAGATTGTCGACGACAACAACGTCGTGGCCACGCCGTAGCAGCGCCTCGGTCACATGCGATCCGATGAACCCTGCTCCACCCGTCACAACGTACTTCAAAGTGCGGTCCCCCTCAGCACTTCCTCAATCGACGTCACGCCCTGTCAGATCTTCACCAATCCGCTCTCGCGCAGCGTGATCATCCCGGCGCTTCGCGCCTCGGCCCTGATCTCTTCGTTGTTCGCGCCGTTGACAATCATCTCACGTAACCGCGAACTGATTCGCATCACCTCAAACAGTGCAATGCGACCCTTGTACCCCGTTCCATTACACGCGTCGCAACCAACCGGGTGGAAGACGGTGACGGTCATTGCTTCTTCCGGTGACAGACCGATCTCGACCAGGGCTTCCGGATCTGAGGTGGACACCTCACGACACTTCTTGCACAACCGCCGCGCCAATCGCTGCGCTGGTGTGCAGCGTCGAGAGCACGATGTTGGCGGTTTCGGCATCACGCACCTCACCCACGAGGATCGTGTTGGGATCCTGGCGCAAGAATGCCTTCAGCGCCGTGGCGAACGTCACCTCCACGGCCTCGTTGATCTGTACCTGGAGATCCCCTCGAGGTTGAACTCGACCGGATCCTCGGCGGTCATGATGTTCGTGTCGGGCTTGTTCACGGTCGAAAGCGCCGAGTACAGAGTGTTGGTCTTCCCCAAGCCGGTCGGTCCGGTCACCAGCACGATGCCAAACGGCATCCGTATCGCTTCCTCGAAGCGCTCCAAAGACGGTTTCTCGGAGCCGAGATCGGCCAAGTTGAGCTTCAGTCCCTCGGGGTCGAGCAGGCGCATGACGATCTTCTCGCCCCCGATCGTCGGAAGTGTCGACACACGCAGGTCCAGTTCCCGCATACGATCGTCGAGCTTGACGCCGATCTTGATGCGACCGTCCTACGGGTGGCGGCGCTCCGAGATATCGAGCTCGGACATGATCTTGATGCGCGAGGCGATCGCCTGCTGCATGTACTTGGGCAGCTCCATGATCTCGTAGAGCAAGCCATCGATCCGGTAACGGACGCGGAGGCGCTTCTCGTACGGTTCGATATGAATGTCGGATGCCTCGCGGCGCAGCGCGTCCGTAAGCAGCAGGTTGACCAGCTTGATTACCGGTGCGTCGCCGCTGGCCTTCGAGAGCGCCTCGAGATCGATGTCGTCGTCCTCCTCCGACGATCTCCAAGTCGCCGGGATTACGGATCTCTAGCTCGAGATCCGTCATCATCTGGCGCATCTTGGCGTCAGCATGATCACCGTAGAGGACGCCGATCGCCTCGCTTACGGCCCGGTCGGCGGCAACCATCGGCTGCACCCGCAAGCCCGTTGCGAACTCGATGCCATCGATCGCTACCACGTCAGTAGGATCGACCATGGCCAGACTGAGGCTCTGCGCGTCGGCTGCTACCGGAACTGCGAGGTAGCGTTTGGCCATGTCCTGCGGCACAAGGCTCAAGACGGTACTTGGCACGTCCAGGTTGTCGAGGTCGGCGGCGGGAACCCCGAACTGGCGCGACAGCAGATCAACGAGGTCCTGCTCACTCGGTAACTCGAGCACTACGAGGATGTTGCCGAGCCGCTCGCCGGTCTCCGCCTGCATCTGCAGGCCGCGCTCCAGGCCGGCCTTCGAAACCAATCCCGAGTCGACGACGTTACGGCCAAGTCGGGTGCTGGCGCTGGCCGCCTTACGAGTTGCGGCCGCGCTGCTGCCCACCTTGCGCTGCTTCCCTGTCGCCAATTTGACTCCACATCAGGTTCGTAAGGAACCGCCCCAGACCTCGAAGCCCGATGCGCAGGCCCGGCCACGCCAGAACGCGCCGCGTCCTGCTAGCGCTGTGGGTTCAGGCTCTGAGCGAGAGCAGCCCGCCCGCCACCGGCGGGGGTCGTAGCAGCGCCCGCCTGCCCGCCGAGAAACACCCACTGGCTGTACTTCGTCTTGTCGCCGTAGGCACGGAGCGACGCCTCCGTGGAGTGGGAGACGACTCCGACGATGGAGTTCGCTGCGCCGACGCCGGCGCTCGCCAAGCGCAAGGAGGACCGCCCCGACCGTGCGCCTCCCAGACCGGAGGCGGCGGTCGACTGCTGTTGCCCCTGCGCAACCCCACCGGGCGCCAGGCCCGTCAGGCCGGGTGAGCCCCGACCGCGAAGCCCACCACTCGCGAGGCCGGTTGCGGCGCCGTCGTTGTCGACCTCAACGCCAAGCAGCAAGGCAATTGTCCCGTCCGCAACATCCTGTTGGCGGAGAATACGCCACTCACCGTCGCGCGCCATCGGGTCGCGGTACACACGGCGCAGACAATCCGCCTCCACTAACTGTTCGAGCCGTATCAACGGCTGCCCGGCGTTGGCTCGCTCGTGGCAACCGACGCCGCGAGCGATTTGCTGCCCGCGCCAAATAAGCTCGGCTTCGCGCGCCCGCTGCCCGACTATGCGCACCGAGGTAACAGCGACCGCCAACGAGACGTTGACTACCGCTACGACCACCATGAGGCCGACAAGCGTGTAACCGGACTCATCGCCGCTATCAAGTCGACGCATCGATTACCACTCCTTGTACGGAACGCCATTGAGACCCTCCCCGTCGGCACCCGAAAACACATTCCAGATTCCGGCAGGTTGTCCCAGGTCAGTCATCATCCACGGAGCGATCTCGGTTTCCCAAGTGTCCTCCGAGCCAGTCAGGGGGTCCACAGGCAAGCTACGTAAGTAACCGTCGCGCACCAGATCGTCCAGCACCTCAGGATAGAACCCCTTGTCTGTGAGGTACTGCTCGAGGCTATCGCGCATACGCTGCAGGTCCTCCGTGAGCACCGCCTCACGGGCGCGCAACGTCGCGTCTTGGTAGGCCGGTAGCGCATAGGCAACCAGGATCCCCAGCACCGCCATCACGACGATGAGCTCGAGCAGCGAGAAGCCCGACGCACCTCGCTGGCGACAACAACACCGTCCAGAGAGCGTCGGGGGCTCATTCATCGACAGCCTCCTCGCCGGACCATTTGAGCACCGCCGTGCGCAGGCCTTCCTCGCGCGACGCGATCCGCTGGTAGATCTCGTCGATGCGATGCCACGGCACCACCGTCGAAACGAGCTGGCGCGCCGGCAGGCTGCCATCGAGAACCAGCTCCAGGAGGTACGCGGCGTTGCGGCGTATGGTGAAGCGAATGTCGCGTGGATCGATCTCGACATCGGGGGTGTAGCCGCATGAGATCAGGCTCAGCTGCTTGCGATAGAACCACTGCGGATCGAGCGGATTGAACGGTGGCGTCGGCTGGCGACGCCCCGGGAAACCCAGCAGGCAAATGCGGCCCCCGGGCCGGACGAGCTCGACCGCCAGTCGCAGATCGTCCCAGCTGCTGCTGGTGAGCACCACCATATCGATGCCGGTCTTGGTGGTGCTGGTGGCGATACGCCGCTTCGTTTCGTCGTCGTACGACTTGCCAAACAGGATCCGAGCGCCCACATCGAGTGCGACTGCTGCCGAGGGCAGATCGCTGAACGCGAATACACGGGCGCCGAATCGACTGGCGACAGCCACCGTTGCCAAGCCGAGTGTACCCAGCCCCACGACCGCGACATACTGACCCGGCTTCAGATCTCCGCGCAGCAACGCACTGTAGCCTTGATGGAACAAATACGTTGTCGTCGCGTCCACGAGCTGTTGATCATCGTATTCGCGATACGGCAAGCGCAGCAGAATCTCGGCGTCCTCGCAGATGAAGTGGCTACGGTGCGACTCCAAGGTCAAGATCAGATCATCTACCCGAAAACGGGTTACCCCATCGCCAACGGCGATTACTCGCGCCAGGTTGCAGTAGCCGACGACCTTGGTGAACTTGCGATCGAGTCGCAGCGGCTGCAGGCCCTCGTACGCGGCCAGCTCGGTGCCGGGCGAGATCGCCGTGTACAGAGTCTCGGCGGCTACCTCGCGCAGACCGATGCCTTCGAGAATCAGCATCTCGCTCTCGATCTGAACCTGCCGTGGTCCGACTATCTGGACAACGTTGGCTTCTACCGTGGGTCGCATCGTCGCTCGTAGAGGATGGGCACAGAACGACCGTCACCAGTCCCGGTAACGGGTACCGTCGATCGCCTGCGCGAGGCTCTTGGAGTAAACATCGAACACGTCCTTTCCACACCACAAGCGATCGTCGGGTGGCTCACCGTAGCAACGCATACCCCACTCGGCCGCGCCAGTGAACGGATCTACCGGCAACCGTCGCAGGAAGATCAGCTTGACCGGCTGCCCATCGGGTCCGAGCAGAGGTTGTTGCTGAGCTCCCTGAGCCTGCCCTACCCCACCAAGCAACCCGGACAGACCTCCTCCCTGCACGTTGCCGCCTGGCGAGAACGGGCTCGAACCCGGTCGCTGACCCTGTGTCGCTATCCCGCCTGCCGATCCTGGGCTCCGACCCCCGAGCTGCAACCCCGAGGCTCCGGCAGGCGCCGGTAGCTGTCCGAACGGGCCACGTCCCGATCCGCTGGCCGGTCGCTGACCACCAGGCTGGCTCAACGAGCCGAACCCACCGCTCGACTGCTGCTGCGATTGGATCGTGCCAAACCCGGTCGGCTGACCCTGTACCCCGAAGGCCGAAGATCCAGACGGGCCCATCGCTGCGCCCTGGCCCGTCGAGTTGTCGATCTGCCCTTGGATACCGCCGGTAAGGCCGGGGCCGGTAGCGCCATACGCATCCGAAACCGCCGGCGCCAATGGGGGCATCTGCCCCACTAGCGCCACCCCTTCGAGCAGCTGGTCCAGGCTCGTCGGATAGCCTGTATTCCCCTCATCTACCTGAATCAGGCCGGCGGCTGCGGCGTCACGATACTGGTCGATGGCATTGCGCAGGATACGCAGGCTCTGCTGTAGCTCGAACTCTCGATTGCGCTTCACCGTCCAGCGGGCAAGCGGCAGCGCCGCGGCAGCCAAGATGCCAACGATGGCTACCACGATCACCATCTCGATGAGCGTGAACCCGCCAGTTGCGTGCGGTTCCGTGCGAGGCAGACGGCGCGCCACGTCAGTCCTCCTGCACCTCGACAGCTGCGGCCCGGAACGCCACCGGTAGCGGACGTCCCTCGGAGTCGCGCAGCGCCGCCGAGATGATCTGCACCGGCGTCTGGCCGGCACCGATGACACGGAAGTTGAGGGTCGCGAGGACGCCCTGCGCGCGCACACCACCCACCTGCCCAACACGTCCGATCCCGATCGCCACTGTGCCCTGGGTGGCCGCGCTGCTGGAGAAGGTGGTCTCTGAACCATCAGAGCTCAAGAGGCTCCCCTCCCTGGCTTCGACGAACTGCAGCACCTGCGGGTTCCAATTCACCCGCAGCCCAACGTTGTTGACATCGCCGTCGCCGTCCGTCGTGACATCGACAGTCAGCGTCTGGCCGACCTGAGCGTTCTGCTCGGTAGGCATCAGGCTGACGAGAATCGGCTCGGTATCGCCATCCTCGAGATCGCCGCCTTCGTCGTCCGTTGCTCGACCACGACCTCCGCGTCGGTTCCCACCGCCGCTGATCGCGGCCTCGGTGCCAACATATATCGTTGCGAGGTCTTCCTCGGTGATGTCGGCCATACGCACGATGTACGGCGTGATCGACATCACAATGTCCGTTTGTAGTACGGACTGGGAAGTGCTGCCAAAGAGCTTCTTGAGCACCGGAATCTCGGACAAGATCGGGAAACCAGTGTAGACAGTGCGCTCGTCGTCGCGAAGCAGGCCAGCCAGCAAGTTAGTTTCGCCCTCCATCAAGCGCAACGTCGTGGTCAACGTTCGTGCGGTGAACACCGGCTGCTCGGCCGCACCGCTACCCTCCTGCACTGCCGTCACCTGAAGCACTAGCTGCAACGTGATCGTGCCGTCGTGATGAACGCGCGGCGTCGCGTCAACTACGATGCCGACGTCGCGATACGCAGTCGAGGAGATTGGAACGACATTGCCGCCGACAGTGCTCGTCGGATTGAACGTCGTGGTGACAATCGGCCGTTGCTCGCCGACCAGTAGCGACGATATCTGGCCATCGGAGGCACGCAGCTGCGGCTGTGCAATGAGCCGGAACGACGCGTCCTGCTTCATGAACTGGTAACGCAGCGACGGGATGGTGAGGAAAACGCTCTGGTTGGTCAGGTTCCCCAGGTCAGCAAGCGAGATACCGTTCTCCGCCTGGCTGACCGACAAGGTGGTTGAGTAGTCCGGCTCCAGCGACAGACCATAGTCGTCCATCACCGCTCGGTTAACCTCGAAGATCTCCACGTTGAGCAGTACTTCGCCGCGCGCCTTGTCAAGCGACTTGATCATGCGCTCGGCGACCTCGACCACCTCTGCTGAGTCGCGGATCGTGACAGCGTTGAGGGCCGGCGTGGGCATTACCTGGCGCGCCCCGAGAATGGTCTGCAACGAGCTGGCGATCTGTTCCGCCTCGCCGTTCGAGAGGTAGAACGTGCGCATTACCTGTGGCGCGTATTGACGCCGCTTCTGCTGCGTATCCTCGGCGATGAGAATGGTGTTAGCCGACATCACCCGATGGAAGTGGCCATGTGCAGCGGTCAGAATCTCTAGCGCTCGCTCGTAGGTGACGTCGGATAAGAAAAACGAAGTGTTGGGATTGTCGACGTCAGTGTCGAACAGCACGTTGATGCCGCCGAGGCGACCCATCGCACGGTAGATGTCCTTGATCCTGGCGCGCCGATAATCGAACGACATCGCTCCGATGGCATGGTGCTCGAGCGTCGGCAACGGTGGCGGCGCATCCATCGATGCGTCGACCGCGCGCTCGACGGCGGTGCGTTCCTCGCCGCGACGGAGCCGCTCCGCTTCCACCGCCTCGTTCACCTTGCGTAGCTCGACAACCGCGGCCTGATTGGTGCGATCCAACCGCACCGAAAGCTCGAGCTCGAGCTGGGCTCGCTGCAGATCTCCGCCGGCGGCCAGCGCCTTCCCCTGAACGCGATGGAACTGCGATGCGTTGGTGCGCGCGAGAAGCAACTTCGATTTCGCCGTGCGGTCGCCAGGCTTGTCCTTGAGTACCTGCTGGTAGTAGGTGATCGCAGTGTCCCACTCACCGAGGCGGGCGTGCGCGTCGCCTCGATTCAACGGGCTGCTGGCGTTGGCGCATGCTGTCGTCCCTATAAGAAGGGCGAGCATGCAGGCAATCGCGACGTGATGGTGTCGTCGATCTCTGGGTCTGGATATGTGTTTCGTCAGGCTCATTGGTCTCGCTCCGTTACTCTCCAGGATCCTGGTTTCTCCGCAGCGACAGCCGCGTGGTTTGATCGCCCGCTTCCAGCTCCACGCTGGTGAGCTCAACGGCCACCACGCGATAGCCCTCAGACAGCGTCTCGCCGCGGCGTACTAGCAGCACTCGATCGCCATCGCTGAGGGTTGCCAAGAGCCCATCGCGCGTGCGGGTGACGCCGATGAGCTGATATGGAATCACCGGCTCAGGAGTGAACTGGTCGGCCAGCGACGGGAGATCTTCTCCCGGACCGGAAGAGGTCGCCGTCGCCCTTTCCGGAAAGGCGAAAAGGTTGCGCCGAGTTCGGGTCTTGGCGGGCAAGGGAGCGTCCAGTCGCTGTAATCGCAGCTCGAGCTCCTCCGCCGATACCGGGATGGGCGGCAAGCGTTGCAGACGCGCCGCTAGCAAGCTCGCCAGCGCTAGCGGCTTATCCGTATCGATTGGCGCAGCGGTCACGACGGCGGGTGACACGCCATCGTCGGCAGCTCGCACGAATACCGAGGCCGTGGTCGACAGCACGAGCTGACCGGTTGGATCGTTCAGCGAGGGCGTCGAGGCACCGATGCGTTCGAGCACCACGAACATCGGGCCAGCCAGCACCTCGTCGAGAAAGCGGCGCAGCTGCTGATAGCTGCCTCGCAGTGGCAGATCGATCTGCAGTTGCATTAATCCGAGCTCTGGCAGCGGCTGCACCGCGTAGCCGACACGCGCCGCACCCAGGCCAGCCGCGTCCACTGCGGCGCGGAGCGTCGACACCACTTCCGACACCGCGCCACCACCGATGCGCGCGCGAAGGTCTGCGATTCCTGACTCGGCGTCCAACACGCGACCGTACTCGCGGCGGGCGCGCTCCAGTGACGGACCCAGAGTCGCTTGCGCAGCGACGCCCTCACGCGCCGCCGTATCTACGGCAGCGATCGAGCTCCAGCGTGGCCACGTCACTCCCAGGAAGATCGCCAGGTTAGCTACAAGCAGCAAGGCTAGGCCGAGAAGCTGGCGCCGAACGGCATTCCAGCCCGGACCCAGGTCGATCGACCAGGGGTCGGCCTCGGCTCCCCGACGCCACCACCGAGAACCCCGGGAGTCGATCACTGTTCGCCCTCTGGGCTCGTGGAGGAAGCCGGCAGCGGAGTCGGGATGCCGGCCTCGGCGGCCCCGGCAACCGATTCCGTCTCGGGTTCGGTGCGGCGCACGTAAAGGGCCCGCAGCGTCATGCGCAACGACCCGTCAGGAAGCGTCTCCTCGCGATCTGGCCAGGCCTCGTCAAAGGCAGGGTGCAGCTCGAGCTCCGTCAACAAGTCTTGCAGAGGGCCGGTGTCTGGCGCCGCCGCAGTCATCTGGATGCGCACCGCGCCATCACCATCAATTCCAGGCGCCACCACTTCGAGGCGTGCGCCGCCAGGCAGTACCTGCTCCAGGTCCGCGAAGATCGAACGCCAAGGAATTGTCTTCCAGGCAATGAGCTGGTTCCCGCCTTCCACGGCCAGAGCAGCGGCACGAGCACGCTGCACGTCGGCAACCGCCGTCAGGCGATCCACCTCCACCCGCCACTCAGCCAACGTTGCCTCGTCGATAGAGGCCACCGATGTCGTTGTCGCCACGTCCCCTGCACGCGTTGCCCATCCCAAGAAAGCCAGGTGAGCCAGGCTCACGATCAGCGTCGCGATAGCGCCGTACAGGACTGACCGCCGGGCGTCGCGCACCTTCTCAATCGGCTGCGCCGCCAGGTTGATCGGAAAGCGACTCATCCGCGCAGTGCTCCAGCCAGCGCTTCCTCGGGGTCGACGCGCCGCACCTCCAGATCAACCGCGTCGCACGCCGCAGCGACCGCAGCCGACCAATCGCGCGTGCCACACAAGCACACTCGTCCGACGGTCATCTCGAGGTGGTCGTTCACGTAGCGTTGCAGCGATGGCAACTCGTCGGCGACGCTCGCGCCGTCGACCCGGGCGCGCCATGCTCGGTGAAATCGCGGCACGCCGCCAGCCTCGAACAGGCAGGCGAGCGTCCCGTCTGCCTCGCACAGAATGAGACGTTGAGACGGTTCGGCAGCGCCCGGTGGCTCAGTCTCGGGCGGCGGATTGCTGCCGCTGTCGACGGATGCGGCGGCGAGCGTCCACGGCACGATACGTCCTACCGTCCAGCCGAACGGATCAACGAGAGCCTCGTACTCCTGAAGCAAGGCCGCATCACCGCCGACGCTCAACATCCAGCGGTCGGGCTCGGCAGCACCGACGCCCGGCGCGGTCATGATCGCCCAATCGACGCGCGCCGCCTCCGCCTCCACAGGAAGCAGCTCGCGTAGCACCCAGTGGGCCATACGGCTGCCCTCGGCTACCCCAGGAATCTCGCCCTCGATCGGCGACGCAGCAACCTTGACCGATCCATCGGTAATCACCAACGTCACGAGGCCGGGCCGGCGGCGCAGCAAACCGCCATCACGCGCATCGTCCATTAGCTCGTTCAGGGCCACGGCAATCGCCTGCCGCTCGGAAGACAGGGGCGCCCGCAGGCCGCCACGAAGCGCGCCCACCGGCAACGCCCGTGAGCCGCGATATGCGACGCTCATGGAGCCGTTTCCGACGGCTACCAGTAGACGCAATCGATCCCTCCCAAGACCAATCGCCACCCGCTCTTTGCTCGCCCAATACCCCATAGCACCGTCTCAGTCGACGAACGTCACCTTGTTGATCTCTTGCAAAGTGGTGAGGCCAGCCTTCACCTTTTCGAGCGCCGAGTCGCGCAGGAACTTGACCCCCTCGCTGGCTGCCTGGCGCCTGATCTCCGAGGTTGGGCGGCGTGCCAGGATCATTTCCCGCACTGTGTCGGACAGGTTCAGAAGCTCGGCAATCACCGTACGCCCGTAATAGCCCGTACCGCGGCACTCTGCACAGCCAGCGCCTTCATACAGCGGCCCGTCTTCGAGATCACGAGCGCTTAGCCCAGAGTCCCGCAACAGCCTGGCGCTCGGTTCCAAGATCCTCTTGCATTGCTTGCAGATCAGCCTTACCAGTCGCTGCGCCAGCACACAGTTGAGCGCCGATACGAACTGGTACTCCTCGACCTCCATATTCATCAGCCGGCCGATGACGTCGACCACATTGTTCGCGTGGACGGTGGTAAAAACGAGATGACCCGTCAGGGCCGACTGCACGGCGATGTTGGCGGTCTCCGGATCACGGATCTCACCGACCATGATGATGTCGGGATCGTGCCGCAGCACCGATCGGAGGCCGCGCGCGAACGTCAGCCCCTTCTTCTCGTTGACCGGGATTTGGGTAATGCCCGGCAGCTGGTACTCGACCGGGTCCTCGATCGTGATGAGCTTCTGTTCCTCGGTGCGAATCTCCGACAGCGCCGCATAGAGGGTCGTGGTCTTGCCGGAACCAGTCGGTCCGGTCACCAAAAACATGCCGTACGGCTCGCGGCTGTACTTGCGGATCTGAAGCATGTCGGCTTCGCTGAAGCCGAGGGTGTCGAGGCGAAGCTCGGAGAACTCCTCCGCCAGGTACTCCTTGTCGAGGATGCGGATGACGGCGTCCTCGCCGTGAATCGAGGGCATGATCGAGACACGAAAGTCGACCTTTCGACCCTGCAAGTTGAGCTTGAAACGACCGTCCTGAGGAACGCGCTTCTCTGCGATATCGAGGTCCGACATGACCTTCACACGCGACAGGATGGCGTCGTGGTGGCGCAGCTCGAGGGGCTCCATTGCCGGGTACAGAACGCCGTCGACGCGATATTTGACCCATACCGAGTCGTCGCGCGTCTCGATATGAATGTCGGACGCGCGCCGCTCGATGGCGTTCAACAGCGTCGTATCGACCAGCCGCACGATCGGATGCCCGGCGTCCGTGGCCAGGCCGGCGAGCGTCAGCGTGCCCTCCTCCTCAACGTCGGCGACGCCGCTGGGCTCGAAAGTCTGCTGAACGGAAGCCAAGATGCGCTCACCGGCGCCGGCGCGTCGCAGCGCACGCTCGACTGCATCGGGGGCAGCGGCGCGCACGGCGACCGACGTATCGAGAAGGCCTTCGAGTGCGTCCAGAGCGGTGACGTCGGCAGGGTCGGACATGGCGATCGCCAGCGAGTCGTCCTCACGTCGTAGTGGCACGAAGGCGTGCCGCACCATCAGCTCGATCGGAACCTGGGCCAAGAGCGCGCGGTCGAGCTGCACCTCATCGAGATCGACGTAGGGGATACCGAGCTCGCTGGCACGCCGCTCGTACGCCGACAATTGCTCCGCGCCGCCCCCCCCGGCGAGCGGATCCCGCCGCTCATGTGACCCTGGCAGCGCGCTCATCCCACCACCTGAACGGTCTGGAACAGCGGCAGGTAGAGCGACATCAGGATGCCGGCAACAAGCAACCCCATCGTGACGAGCATCGCAGGCTCGATGAGACCCACCGCAGTTGTCACCTGCCGATCGAGAACTTCGTCGTACGTTGTGGCGACATGTTCGAGCATCTCTTCCAGCGCACCCGTCGATTCGCCGACCTGCACCATCTCGAGACCGAGCGGCTCGAGCAGGCCGTAGGTCTCGAGGGCCGAGTGCAGGCTAGTGCCCTGTGTAACCAGCTCGGACACGTGCACGAGCCGGCGGCGGAAGGCACGATTGCTCGTACCCTCGGCAGTGACGCGCAGCGCCGGCACCAGCGGGGCCCCGCCGCGCAGCAGCGTGGCCAGCGTGCGCGCCGTCTCGAGGCCGAAGTAGCCGCGACGCAATGCGCCGATAACCGGGACGCGCAGCTTCAGATCATCGAGTGACTCCCTCCCGGCCGGGGTTCGCGCCCAACGCCGAAAGGCCCAGAATCCGGCGACGATGAACCCCAGCAGCAGCAGGCCGTATCGCGAGACGAACCCCGCCAACCCGAGCAGCGCACGCGTCGTGAAGGGCAACTCCGCGCCTGATGAAGCGTAGAACTCGGCGAACTGCGGAATGACCACCACCAGTAAGATGAGCACGACAACCAGCGACACGGCAGCCAAAACGAGCGGGTATATCATCGCGGCGCGAACGCGCCCGCGAAGCTTCAACGACTTGTCGAGGTGCGCCGTGTAGCGTCGAATGGTGGCCACCAGGTCGCCACTTGCCTCCCCGACCTCCAGCGACGTAACAAACAGCTCGGGCAACCGAACACGGTCGATCTCCGGCCGAAACGCGCCAGAGAGACCCTCGCCGCTGGCGAGCAGCCGGCGCACCCGATCCAGCATGCTACCGACCACCGAGCCGGCTCGACGCGTACGGAGGATGTCGACACAGCGAAGCATTGGTAGACCGGCGTTCACCAACGCCGCAAGCTCTTGATTCAGTAGCAATAGCTCGGTCGGTGCGACGGTTGTCCGTCGACGCCTGAATAGCCGTAGACCAGCGTCGGCAGAGCCTCCACCCAACTGAATCGAGGCGAGCCGGCGCAACGTCGGCAAGCCTATGGACGGAGCGCCCTCGACGACGTCGAAGATCTCGACACCGTTCGCCGCCAGCTGCTCGCGCGCCGCCGCTGCCGAGACTGCGGAGACGTAACGTTCGGCGATGACGCCATTGGGCGCGCCGACGCGACATCGAAACTCAGGCATCGTGGGTGGCTCTCACTGTGAGCGGGGGCGGTCCGGAGATGTGAGCACCGGTGCCGGGCGGGCGCGCACGCCGATGGCTAGGAACAGCCGGCCGGTCTCGGCTTCGGAGCTCGACCGCACGCCGATCAGGTGTGAATCGCCCGGCGCCAACGTCATCTCGGACGCAACCTTCAGACGCTCCTCGCCCTCCAGCCACACGTTGCGCAGCTGTAGGGCACCGTTGTCGGCGTCGACTCCGACAACCTCGAACGCCAGCGTGCGGCCACCGGAGAGCGACACTTCGCCGCCGGCCATCCGTATCCGCCCGGTCCACTCTCCAACCATGCCGAAGTCATCGAACCCCACGAGCGCTGCGAGATCAGCACGTAGATCCGCCAGACGACTCGCACCGCCGGCACCGTCGAGTACCTCCATACGCACATCGTCGGGCGGCGCGCCGTCGAATCCGCGGATCAATCGCACGTCGAGCTCCCATCCCTCTACCTGGACCTGCTCGACGGGTGCTTGCATGGCGATCTGCGGGGCGATCTCGTCAACTGGAGTCGGTTGCCACCACGCAGCGATCGCCACTCCAGTGAACGCCGCGAGCGCACCCGCCAGGCGTAGCCCGGGGCGACGCATTGCCGCGACCAGTGCTTGCGAGAGCCGGCGAGCCACCCCCAACGGCGGTAGCTCCAGATGCGCCTCGATGCGCTGCCACAGCGCCTCAGAGTCCGGTCGCGTCGTACGGCCGCGTCGCAAGCCGCGGAAGATTTCTTCGGGACGATGCTCGTTGGTCATAAAACTCCTCCTGGCATGTATACGGGGCACGCCATCAAAGCGTCCAAGGCGATTGTCACCGGCGTGGTCTATGCTGCAGGGGATGCCACTGGAAACTACCGACGGGCAACCCGAGCCCTCCGAGACGACAGCCTCCCCACGCTACTCCAGGGACGGCCATCCACCCGTCGACCCAGAATCTGGCAGCGGTGCAAGTCGGCCAGCGCAGAGCTGGCGGCGGTGGCCGGTACTGATTGCAACTGTGCTCTTCGTGCTCGTCCAGGCCGGACCATGGGTACTCGGTTCAGTGGGTGCCTGGCTTGTCGTCGAGGATGAGATCGGCCAGGCGGACGTGATCTTCGTGCACTCGGGCGGGATTCCATTCCGCTCGGTCGAAGCCGCAGACCTTTATGGCAGGGGTCATGCACCGGAGGTCTGGATCGTTTCGGTTCGTCCGAACGACCGCAGTCGAGCCCTCGAGAGCATCGGGCTGAGCGTGCCTGCATCACACTACTGGCAGCGACAAGTACTGCAACGACTCGGCGTGCCGGCGGGCGCCATCCGCTTGTTGGAAGGGCAGGTGTCTAATACACGCGACGAGATCCACGCCGTACGTTCCGAGATGCAGATGCGGGGCCGCGAGAGCGTCATCCTGGTGACCTCGAAAGCCCACTCACGGCGTGTGCGCATGCTGTGGAACAAGGCAGACGACACCTCGATCGAAGGTGCGGTTCGCTGGTCGAGCGCCGACCCCTTCGAGCCAGGCAGATGGTGGACGAACACCGAGGATGGGCAGGCGGTGTTACATGAGCTGGCCGGAATCGTCGACTTGTGGGTCGGCGCCGGTTGGCGGCCTGAGCGAGAGTAGCGTCTGATCAGTCGGCCGCACTGAGGCGACCTGAACGACCCAGCGCCTGTCGTAGAACCTCGACAGTGTGCTCCTGTTGGATCTCCGTTATACCAGCGAACATCGGCAGCGAGAGGATCTCGTCGGCGGCCCGCTCTGCGACGGGGAACGACCCCGGCCCCTTGCCGAGATCGGCGTAGGCACCCTGCAGATGGATCGGAATCGGATAGTGAATTCCGGCACCGATGCCATTCTCGTTGAGATGCTGCAGAACACGATCTCGCTGGGCCACCCGCACTACGTAGAGATGCCAGACAGGCTCGTTGCCGTCGAGCACGCTAGGCCGTGACACTTCTGGCATGTCGGCGAGGAGCTCGTCATAGAGCGCTGCAGCTTCGCGGCGATGCTGATTTCCCGCCGCCAGGTGCTGGAGCTTGGCCAGCAAGACGATCGCTTGCAGGGTGTCGAGGCGGGAGTTGAAGCCCATCTCGGGATGATGGTACTTGCGACCGCTGAGGCGGCCGGGTCGCCCCACTTGTACCGCTAATCACGCATCGTGCGCCGTCAGCGCCCCCCCCAACGCCAGTAAGCGGATGATACCCGAAACGCTAGGGAACGGCCGCGTACTCGGGATAGCGATGGAGAATCCCGCGGCGAAGCTCTCGCCGTGCCAGCGCCACGTGGCTGCGCACCGTCGACGTGCTGCAGCCTAGCGCGAGGGCAACATCGCGCACCGGAAGATCCTCGATCTCGCGCAGAACGAAAGCCGCCCGCTGTCGTTCCGGAAGCTTGGCCGCGAGCTCGTTCCAGATTCGCTGTACCTCCTCCCAGCGGAGCGCCAGGCTCGGGTCGGCCAACTCGGTCGCCGGCAAGCGCTGTGTGACGCTCTCCGTGCTCGCTCCATGAGGGTCGAGCGACGGCGCCGTCGCTCGGTTTGCAGCGCCTGATACCTTTGGCCGCTCGCCCAGCGGCACCGGGTGGCGACGCTCGCTACGCCATCGATCGATCGCCTTGTTCGTAACGATCCGCGTCAACCAAGCATCGACGGCGAACCGCGCCCGGTAACGTGGGCAGTGTCGCCAAAGCGCTATGAATGCCTCCTGCGCGACATCCTCTGCTGCTCCGAAGTCACCCAACATCTGGTACGCGATGCGCTGCACGCGGCGGTGCTTGCGCTCATACAGTTGCCGAAACGCTTCGGTGTCGCCGCACCCGGCGGCGCCTACTAGTTCCGCGTCAGACGGCCCCTCGAGCGCATCGCACATCATGCAGTGCGGCTAGTGCCCTGTAGCAGAGGTTCGTTGCATATTGCGGCGCGCGCCACCGAGTCGAATCCAAGGAGGCCCGACTGGTGGCAGCCGTTTGCTGCCTCGCTCGTCGTCAACGAAGGGGCGACCATCGCCTTCTCCCTATCTCCGTACGCCTGTCTCGCAAGACCCTTTCGCCAGGCCACTCCCGCCACAGCCTGCTATGGATTGGCGATCGCAACAGGCTCCGCCGGTTCGGGTGCGCTGCGCCCCGAGCTTTCCTCCCTCCGACCGAAGATCATCTTCCCGGCGCTCGTTTGGAGAACCGACGTCACCACCAGATCGACGGTGGACCCACGATGCGCGCTAGCGCCATCGACGACCACCATAGTCCCATCGTCGAGGTAGCCGACGCCCTGCCCCGCCTCCTTGCCTTCCTTGACGACGAACACCGACATCGGCTCACCGGGAAGAAACGCAGGCTTGACGGCGTTGGCGAGATCGTTGACGTTGAGCACTCGGACGCCGCGAACTTGCGCCACCTTGGCAAGGTTGAAGTCGTTCGTAAGCACCACTCCGCCGCGCTGGATCCCGAGCTCGATGAGCTTCGCGTCGACTTCTGCTATGCCGGGAAAGTCGGTGGCGTCGATCTGTACGTCGAGATCGGCGCTGCGCTGCAGATCTCGGAGGATATCCAGCCCGCGGCGCCCTCGTGCACGCTTCAGCGCATCATTGGAATCGGCGACCTGCTGCAGCTCGTTGAGCACGAACTGCGGCACCAGCAGGGTGCCCTCGACGAACCCGGTCGCCGCGATCTCGGCGATTCGGCCATCGATGATCACCGAGGTGTCGAGGAGCTTGTCGGTGATACCAGCGTGCTGATCTTCCAGGAACGGCTTCCACGGGATCCACCATTCGCCGGATTGGCCCTTGAGCGACCCGATGACCATGCCCAGATATGCCAGAGTCAACACGGCGACTCCCTGGATCACGGCCTCCGCAGTAGAGCTCAGGTCAAGCTGCCGGCCAACAACTCCAAGCGCGAGCGCCAACACCAGCCCCATGAACGTCCCCACGACGCCCCCCATGAGCACATTCGGGTGGAGGCTATGGAGCTTGACCTCCAGCAGGACGACGACGACACCGAACAGCAGGCCGACGACCAGGCCGGTTGGACCGCCTGGGATTCCCAGAAACCCGATGGCCGCGCAGCTCAGGGTAAAGAGCACTCGGATAATGTTCATTGCGTGAGACCTTGGGGCAACCTGCGAGGCGCCCCCGTATGAAGGGTATGAAGGATGATTGGCTGGATTATAGCGCCGGGTGGGCGTCGACACGCGGTGCTCAGACCGTCGTACCGGGCTCCGCGAAACGCCCGCGCTCCATCTGCGCCCAGAAGAACGGGTAGATCATGCGCCACCAATCGAGCCCGGGGCGAATCTTCGTATAGACTCGCCCGCTTCGTGGGTAGCGCATCGTGATGGGAACCTCGAGCCAGCGAACGGCGGTTCCAGAGATCAACACCTGAGCTCCCGTACGTCGGCCCGGGAGTAGCCGACCTTGGCAGCGAGCTCGCCGGCGCCATCGGCCCACTCTGCCGGGGTCCGCCGGGCGATGATATCGACAGCATGTCCCTCGGCGGCGAGGCGACGCACTATTGCCAGCCCGATTCCGGAGGACCCCCCTCCGATGGATCGACGTTGGTCTGCGGCGCGCTTCGGGCATCCGCCTGAGTGCACGTCGCCTGGCGCAGTGTCACCCTCTCGGAGGTCAGAAAAAAGAGCCCGAGCAGCGTCGGTGGAATATACGTCAGCGCATGAACCAAGAGTGAGTAGGCCAGCGCCTCGCTCTTGGATACCCCGAAGATGCCGAGCGCGACGATGCAGCCGGCTTGGTAGGTACCGACGAACCCGGGCGCCGCCGGGATCATGACGAACACGGCGACCATGGTCGTGGCGACGATAGCCAGTCGGAACAACGGAATTCCATAGCTGGCATCCAGCCCCATCGCCACTGCGGCGAGGCCAAACGGGGCAGCGAGCGTCGCCCAGACATAGACGCTGGCCAACAGCAGCATCAGTAGCTGCCGCAGGTCCGTCAGAGCATCCAGGCCATCGACGAAGGAGTGGACGGTGGCCAGAAGAGACTCGCCGACCCGCCTTGGCAGCCGGCTAACGAGCCGATCGAGCCACCCGAGCAAGGGGCCCCGGAACAGCATCAGAGCGAGAATCAGCGCCGTCACCAAGCCGGCAACCGCGCCGGCTAGACGTACCGCTGAGGTCAACTGTCGGCCGGCGCTCTCCGGAATCGGTACCAACATGACGGCCAGCGCCAGCATCGCACCGACGGTCAGCATGTCGAACACGCGCTCCAACACGACGGTGGCGAACGCGGTCGAGAACGGCAGCTCCTCCTTGCGTCCGATCGAGTAGGCCTTCACTGCCTCGCCGGCGCGTAGCGGCAGCACCGTGTTGGCGGCGAACCCCAGCGCTTGGGAGGCGAACAGGCTACGGGTCGCCACCGGCCGCAAGTGCGCGAAGAGCAACTTCCAGCGGTACGCCCGAGCGTGGAGCGACAACACCGAAAACAGGGCTACCCATATCAGCCACCCGGGCTTGGCGTCCCGCATGACCCGCCAAACCTCCGCGATCGAGACGTCGCGGGCGGCGATCCACAAGAACACCGCGCTCACTGCAATGCCGACCGCAAGCTGCGCGTACCACTTTTTCACGGACGAGGCTCGTCTTAGGGCTTTGGGCGGCCGATCGGATCGGCCAGAGAAAGCGATGTCGACTCGAGTTTACGGTAGTGGCCTGCAAAGCGAAGAAAGGCCCGGGAGCGCGCTCGCTCCCGGGCCGCGGAATCGATGGATCCGCCGGTGATCGCTAGTTGACCGTCACCGCAATCTTCTTGGGCTTGGCCTGCTCGGCCTTCGGTAGGCTGATCACCAGCACGCCGTTGCTAAACTGCGCGTCGATGCCCTCCTGATCCACAGCAGTCGGCAGGTCAAAGACGCGTCGAAAGCTCCCCGAGCGGCTCTCGATGCGGCGGTAGTGCCCTTCCGAAACATCGTGCTGGAGCTTCTTCTCACCTCTGAGGGTGAGCTTGCCGTCCTCCACAGTGATCTCGACGTCCTCCTCGGCAAGACCGGGAAGCTCGGCGCGCAGCAGAATCTGATCCTCCTGCTCGATGACGTCTAGTGCAGGTGTCCAGCCGGGGATAGCGGCCGGAGCGTCGGGCGTGTCGAACAGACGGCCCAGGTCAGGGGCGAACACGCCATCGAAGCGACGGCGCAAGTGGGCGATCTGGGGAAACGGTGTGTTGCGACGAACCAGCATTTTTAGTCCTCCTTCAGGAGCTGAGAGCTGATTTCCACAGGCACCTCTGGAGCCATCGGTGTGGCGTCCATACGGCATCCATATGGCATCCGCGCGGTATCCATATACAGCATCATAAAATCTGATGACTAGCTAATCAAATCTTATCATAAGAATCACGAAGGTACGAGCTTACGGCGGCGGACTCCACGCAATATATTGAAAATAAAGGAGTTGCTGGCGAGGGGTCAGGGCCCGTCGGGATCGGCGCTCAGAGAGAGGGCTTCAGATCCGGATGGTAGGCGGCGAAATACCGTCCCATGGCGTCCCGCCAGTGCGGCAGATCGGGCAGCCCTAGGTCACGGAGCGCGGCGTTGTCCAGAGCTGTGTAGTCGGAGCGCTTGGCGGGCGCCCCGAACTCAGCGGCTGTTGTCGGTCCCAGGCAGCGCCGAGCTCCGACGGCTTGGAAGGCGATCTCAGCGA
>Ga0315339_1000383_pt1 | contig 59099 bp, 65 predicted proteins | sample ASW17metaG_FD_204514 | JGI IMG/M metagenome (GOLD analysis project Ga0315339, IMG submission 204514) | Ammonia-oxidizing marine archaeal communities from Pacific Ocean, United States - ASW #17 | ecosystem: Environmental > Aquatic > Marine > Oceanic | place: USA: California | collected 2016-12-05 | reverse complement strand
ATGTCGAGGGAAAGAGCTCGCGTCATGCAGGCTGGCCTCCTTCTCCAGCCGGCATCTTGAAACACAAATCTCAACTCTTGTTAGAATCACAAATCTCAACTCTTGGGAATCCCTAACGATTCCCTATCATCGGTAAACGCTCTAGCCGCTAACGCCAGCATTCAATTCGCACAGTTCGTACCATGTTCGAGGCGTTGTCCTCGCTCGTCTGCTTCTCGGCTAATTCGCACACTTCATACCATATTTTGGTGCGTAAAATTTCAATATATTGCCTATCGCATAGATAAATTCACAATATATAGTAAATTGGGGCTCTGGTTGGATTCGTCAGACGTTACCTGCATTCGCCTGCAAGTCAGCCCCCTCGGCCCCGATCCATTGCTCGACCCGCTCTCGCAAGACATCCAAGGGTAAGGCGCCATTGCGCAATACGGCGCGGTGAAACTCCCGAATGTCGAAGGCCGGGTCCAGGCGACGCCTAGCCTCCTCCCGTAAGGTCAGAATTTCCCGCATGCCAATCTTGTAAGCCGTGGCCTGGGCGGGCCAGACGATGTAGCGCTCGATGGACCTGCGGTTGTTGTCATGGCTCACCGGGAGGGTCCGGTCCAGATAGGCAATCGCGGCCTCGCGAGTCCAGCGCTTGTGACAAAGGCCGGTGTCCACGACCAGGCGAGCCGCCCGCAGTAGTTCCCAAGCCAGGCGCCCAAAATCCGACAGGGGTTTGCGGTAGAATCCCATCTCCTTGGCCAGACGCTCAGCGTAGAGCGCCCAGCCCTCGATATAGGCCGTGTTGCCGCCCAGCTTCCGGAATTCGGGCAAACTTTCGAGCTCCATGGCAATGGCGATCTGCATGTGATGGCCTGGAATCGCCTCGTGGTAAGCCAGCCCCTCCAGATAAGACCGAGGCATCAGGGACATATCGTAAAGGTTGACGTACATCTTTCCTGGCCGGTCGCTATAGCGGGATGGACGATTGTAGAAGCCGATGTTTGAGGTCTTCTCGCGATACGGTTCAAACTGCTCGACCAGGAGCTTGGCTTTGGGTTAGACGCTGAAATAGGTGTCCAGGCTTGCCGTCATCTCAGCGATGAAGGCGCGCGTCTCGGCAAGGTAGGCGGCGCGGCCATCGTCGGTGTTGGAAAATTAATTGGTCGAGTCATGACGGATGAAGTCGAAGAATGTCTGGAGGTCACCCTGGAATTCTACCGTCTCAATGATGGTGCGCATCTCCGCATGAATGCGCGCCACCTCCGCCAGGCCGTAATCATGGATCTCGTCCGGTGTCAGGTCGGTGGTGGTGGTCGACCGCAAGGCCAGGACGTAGTAGTCGGCGCCGTCGGGAAACTTCCAAGCGCCATCGTCGGTCGTCGCCTGCCGCTCAAGCGCAGCCATGGTTGCTCGCAGGCGCAGATAGGCTGGCTTTACCGCAACAACCAGCGCCGCTTCGGCCCCTGCGATCAGAGCCTCAGCTGCATCCGGCGTGAGATGAAGGTCCGAAACTTTCTTTTTCGGAAGTCGGCCAGGATCGCCGTGTCCTTGCCCGCGGTCTCAAAAGGCACCCCGGTCAGAATATTGTCAATATCTTCAAGTACTTGAGGAAAGACGCAGCGTGGCGGGATAATGCCCTTCCCGGCGCGCGGGACCAGGCGGTCGATGATCTGATCGATCATGCGCGGCACGCCCTCGAGACGCGCAATATAGGCCTCGGCGTCCTTCCGCTCGCTCACCCGATGGCGGTTGATTAGAAAGGAGGGCACGCGTTTGTGCACCCCACCCAAGTGGTTCACTTGATATCCGTGGTGGCGAAAGGGAAACCACTCGATCCGGCGTTCGGCGCTCCGTTCGAAGAGGCGATAACTCAGTTTGGTGTCGGGGTCGAGCTTGTCCTAGTCGAACTCGCGCCGAAGCCTGCTAAGATTGTGGATATCGATTTCCAGCTCAGCGATCTGCTTGGCCTCGCTGTGGTCGTTCCAGAGGCCGTAGTCGGTCTTTAGGCCGAGACTGGTCTGGGCCACTCCGGCCAGCGCGCAATCGCAGCCTCGCGCACTTCCTGAAAGAAGGCATTTAACCGTTCGCTCTCGCCGCTGGTGGAAAGCGGCGCGGCCACAATCAGAAGCCCCGGTAAAGCCACTGTTTGGAACAGGCGGGTCACGGCCGTTCTCCTGCGGGCTATTTCGGGGCAGGCCAAGGTATCCAGTTGCTACGGAAGCCCGATCCCACAACACCCAACTCCCACAATCTATAGTCGCAACAGCAGCTCACTCAACCACCAACACCATCGGCTGATCGTGGCAATAGGGAACAGTTCATGCAACGATGCGATCGACGGGCGTCCGGCTTCCCGCAAAATGGGCCATATTCGCCGTGGACTTTGGCTAATTAATGCCGCCAAGGCATACATTGCCGTTAAGATTGGGGCGTCATGGCCAGCAATGATGCGCCCGTCTTTGAAGGGTTCCCGGACTCGACACTGAAGTTCTTGCAAGATCTACGCAAGAACAACGACAAGGCGTGGTTCAATGAACACCGTGCCGACTATGAGGCCGCGTTCAAGCGACCCGCGCAGGATTTCTGTGCGGCGATGGAGGAACGGCTTACCGAGCTGGCCATAATGCCACTTAACTCTAAAGTCTATCGAGTCAATCGGGACCTTCGCTTCTCCAAGGACAAGACCCCTTACAACACGCATGTGCACATTTCATTCCGGCCGGGGACGGGCGTGAGTTCTGCGCCGTCGTTCGCCTTCGGGCTCGACCCCAAGATGCTGACAGTTGGTGCCGGCGCGTTCGGATTCGAGAAGCAACTGGACTCTTATCGGGAGAACATGAGCGGCGACGCGGGGGATGCCTTATCCGTCGAGATTGGCATCTTGCTCAAAAATGGCGCGAGATTTGGCGCCGAGCCGGAGCTGAAGCGCGTTCCCAAACCATATCCATCGGATCACCCGAGAGCGAATCTCTTGCGCCGTAAAAGCCTGACTCTGTGGCTGGACTTCGACAGTCCAAAGGCGGCTTCAAGAACGAACATCATTGAGGATTGCCTCAAGCGCTTTGCCGCGCTATTGCCAGTTTATACCTGGCTTGCAGGTATACGCTGACATCTCCGCAATCTGTGGTCGGTGATCCGCGATCCGACCTGCCTTGCCGGACGCCTACAACCGGTCGCCCAACATCTCCAGGCATGCGGTCGCGACAGTCCGATTGGGATCGCTTGATCCCGGCATCGTGGCCCAGCCGGCCTTCATGAGGATTTCGCCGCGCTCAAAGTATCCAGCTGCCTCTATTTTTGCGAGCGTCGCGTCGGCTTGTGGATCCTGCTTGGATTGTTCAATGCAGATCGGCATCAAAGCGGCGACGACTTCGAGCTGCGCCTGTTCGGACGCCATTTCTTTGGCCGTCCCGCTTGTCACCCAGCCGCCCCATGTGAAACCGACGATAGCCAGCACGGCGGCGCCGACAGCGGCGCCCTTGAGTCCAGGATTAAGCCAATCAGGAGTGTTCATATGCGTTTCCCAATGTTCAAGTTATCAATATTTAAACTTTCAAGTGTTAGTATACATAAACAATAATGTACACGATATTTAATAAATCGGAGATATTTAAGTACCGTATTTCTCGTGAAGTGAAATAATTTCGACGAAATATTATTGGTATTTTTTAGATACTTATCTTTATTTTTTTGGGAGATCGTCAAGCTGACCTCAAACAATGGATCGCCTCATTCAACAACTATCGTTGTGTGCCGGGGAACTCGTTTGCATTCTGATCGCCATGCGGAGCTCCTAAAAGGGGATCGCATCTCGCTTGTCAGCAACCCTATTCGAGGATCAGACGCTGCACCGCCCGTGTTGAATTCGAGAAAGCCCCGAAATCCTCAAAAATCCGCCGCTGCCAAAAAATAAGGTTCTGTGCGGGCGCGAGAGTAGAGCTTGCTGGCGGTTTCATGAATTCGATCTCTTGCGGAATCGAATGCCTCTAGATGTCCCTCTTCGCCGTCCCTCATCAGCGGGCTCAACTTATGAAGGGCGCTGGTCTCAACGAAAAACGAAATCTCGAGCGCGCTGTCATATCCCCAAAAGCGAACAAGATTCCTTCTGCTATCGTAACTCCGACTCTCATTCGGGAAGCTCAGCGTCATACCTGGGTATCCTGATTGCTAGCGCGCGATATCGGTGGTCCAGCGAGAATGTAGCGCGCTGCGTGGGCGATCATCGAACACCTGATTTCTGTGTTCTGAAAATTATGCATCCATTATTCGTGGAGACACTACGGATATCGTCCGAACCTCAAGTGACTCGACCGCGATGGCGTGGGCTTGGCTGCTGGCGCTTCGGGTGCCTTGACGCCGCACCTCGGGCAAACGGCGAGTTGCTTTCCTAAATCGTAGTATTTGCACTGACATTCCAGGCAAACGTGCTTCATTCCGCGATCTGTTACCGTCATATCCTTGGCTTTCTCACTTTGAGTGCGCGCCGCACCAACGAGTTCAATCGAGTATGCAACGAATTGCCATCTACGTCGCGGCACCATTCCAAGTGCCCGGCAACTTTTTTTGCGATGACATGCCGGGGCGGGGCACTACCGGCGCCTGCCCCCGGGACTAGAGCCGGGCGACGGCAATGCGCCCGTTTCCCACGCGGACTTCGCCTTGCAGCGTGAGCAGACCCGCTCGCCAGCCCATTCGCTTTCGAATTTGGATTGGCATGCGAGGCATTGGCGAAGCTTGGGTGCTTCCTGCGTCGGAAGGTCGGCTGGTGGTTTTGCCGTCGAAGTAATGGTCACAAATCCTCCTTCGCACAGTCGGACAATCGAGAGAGATCCTCGAGTACACTCGAGATGAGCTTTTGATGGCGCGGGTCGAGAGCGCACGGTGTGGCGGCGAAGAGCTGAATGAGATATTGCGCCTTGTCCGCAGCCTCCGACCATGTTTTCGCTGAAGCGGCGAGCAGGAAGTTCTCGAATTCCTCCTGACGATTCCGCAACGCCGCCTGATCTGCCTGAACCTTGTGGAGGCACCGACGAGATTCTGTAGATCTCTGCGCCGCCATGCCACGGCGTTCGTCGAGGTCAACGGGATCGCCCTTCATGGTCTCACCTTTCGTCTCGTTGGCTGCTTGCGTCACGGGCGCATACAAGTCTGCGTGACGCTCTAACGGAAAGCGCATTCATTCCGCCGCTTTCGATAGGGCGGGTCGCACTCCCCGCTATTGCCGGAAAAGTTGAGATGTGCGTTAGCCGGCATGTTCACGGTGACGCAAGCCCCCTTGACCATCCGATATCCGCGATCGCATTTCTACGCTGGACCATACGAAGTGGTGTCAACCAAGTAGGCATGTTGAGGTACCTTCACCGCAAGGCAGGTGCCGTCACTCGCACGAAATCCTCGCTCACAGCTCCAGCCGAGCCCGTTGGACGATGCCACCAAAAAGCCATTCTCCGGCACCTTGACGGAAACGCACGCCTCCTTGACTGCTCTAAATCCGCGATCACACTCCCATCCCGACCCGGACGACAAATCCGCTAAGAATCCATTGGTGGGGACCAGAATGGCCGTACAAAACTCGCCGGCCTCTCGAAAGCCCCGGTTGCAAATCCACCGATCACCGGTAGAGCTCAGATAGGCGTTCTGAGGCACCGTGACGGACACGCAGATCTCATCGACTTCCTGGTGTCCGCGCAAGCACGCCCAGCGGCGGCCGAATGACTCCGTTGTCGGATAGGCATTTACGGGGACTTCGACACCAGCGCAGGCGTTGTCCATCTTTCGAAATCCCGATCGCATTCCCAACCGCCGCCATAGAATTTCGCGCGGACATTTTCAGGGATCATGGCACTCCCCTTCTGTGCGAATCCGGTACTTGGAACGGCCACACGACATGCCATCAGAATCAAGAGCTGGCCCCGGATTAAAAGATGTCGTCACAGGCCAGTCATCGCTGAATCCTTACATGCTGATTCCGAGTGCTGCCCGACAACGCATGAATCGGACTCATGCGCTCCCGCAAAGTTCGGTAAGGCCTCGGCGCCTTCCCCATTTCAGCCCCTAGGGTTTTGTCGCTCACGTGACTACGGCTGGCGCTGCTACGCGCTCAGTGAGTTGCCGATCGACGTTTGGGCGGCATTAGGCCTTTCTTTTGAAAGGCGCACCCTACATAAATAATTTACAGATAAAAATAGTGAAAATATCTACAAACTTTGCAGGGAATATTTTATTTTTGTGTAAATATATGATATTTAACAGTATTTCGCAATAATATTTGTAGAATTATTGTTCGATGATAAAAAAATGTATGATTCAATTATTTATACATAACATGAGTCTATGTATATTTATTTCAGATCAACAAATTGTTATTTTCTATATATTTCATGCAATTCAATGAAGCTGCACTCAGCTGCGATGCTGTAGAGCATAAGCGTATTGCTGCAGGGTCGGCGGAGCCTATCCGCTCGCCGTGATGGGGCTGCTTGCCGGGTTGGAGGTACCTTGCAACCCCGGTGATATTTATGGAATGTTGGCGGCTGAACAGTTTGGCCCCGCCGACTTATCAGCCAGGCCGGATCATCCGAGATACACCTATCATCGGTGGTGGAAGATCATTGCATCAGCGCTCAGTGTCCACCCGCACTGGCCGTAATGTTTTGGGGCCGGGATTATTCGAGCAGTTACATCTTCGACCAAGGCGATTCGATCGTCGCCCAGGCAACGGTCAACTCAACCCATTCAGAGAAACGGGAACTCCTCAGCCGCGCGGACTACCTGAATTCATACCAGATTCACGTTGAGCGGACTTTCGCGCCAACTTCCGGGCGCGGCGAACGGCTTCCGCCTTTTTTCGCACACGCTTTTCGGAGGGTTTCTCGTAGTGTCTCCGCAGCTTCATTTCTCTGAAAGTTCCCTCACGCTGCATCTTCTTCTTTAAGACGCGTAAGGCTTGATCGATGTTGTTGTCTCGGACGACGACTTGAACCAACTGGCTATCCTCCGTTCAGCGGCGCGCTGCACCAGGCATTGAGTTGCAGAAAATTACCAAGCGGAACCAGTAGGCACGCGTCTGCGAACGCCATGACTTCCTGAGACCGTGGGAGTTTCGAGCCCCAACTGAGCACGTGCGCGCCCAAAAAGCTATCTTGTTGTCAGAATCAGTACCTTGAGCAATGAAGATTTTGAACTGACGTGCACTGAAATTGTCGCTGAAATTGTCACTGAAATTGGCACTGAAATGCCGTTCCCGAATTGCCCCAACTCTTGAGTTTATGGGCCGTATTGCGGCAAGTGGATCATTGGTCTAAAGAACATCTCGGCCTCCGCCGGACGCTGGAAATCATTGACTTTTGAGGGAAATGGTCTACATGTGACTGATACGTGTTGCATTCGATTCGTGCTACCTGATTGACCGGTGCGCCGGGCAAGCTGGTTATCCCCTGACAATGTGGACGTTAAAAAGACCGCGACGTCACATGGTGTGACGCGCGGAAGCAATTCCCTTGTTAGAGGAAATAACTATGCCTACAGGTACCGTAAAATGGTTCAATCCGGCCAAAGGTTTTGGATTCATCGAGCCGGAAGACGGCTCAAAGGACGCTTTCGTCCACATTTCAGCTGTTGAGCGCGCTGGACTGAGTTCACTCAACGAAGGGCAAAAAGTCTCATATGAGCTTCAGCCCGGACAGAACGGCAAGTCATCCGCCGAAAATTTATCGGTCGTCGACTAACTACCCGATTGCCGCCTCCAACTTCTGTCGGAGGCGGCAATCGCTCGTCGTCAGCACCGCCTATGGGCGGTCGTCTGACGGATTAAAGGGGGTCTGCGGGCTAAACCGCGATCAACCCTTCAGCTGATACACGTACAAGTAACAAAGCGATAAACAGCACGTTCTAATGATGTGCCGTAACCTTGGCCTCTGCCTCCGAGGTGCTCGCGCGGTTCACAGAGACGAGAGCTTTCGGGCGCAATTGTTCGCGCCGAACCAAAGGATTTTAAAAATGCTTAAATCAGTAAGAACACGGGCCGAAGGAAAATTCGCCAAGATCAAGCAGCAAGAGAAAAAATTCGTCAAAGAAAAGGAAAAGGCTGAGCAGGAGAGATTGGCGAAGTCAGAACGCCTGAGGGCGCTGCGCCTGGCGAGAGATGCTGCCGAGAAGGAAGCAGCGGAACAAGAGGCGGCCAAGGGTACCGCCGGTAAAAACTAGGCGCTCAATCTCGGCTCCGGAGGGCTCCAACACCATTCGTGCCCAACACCCTTCGTGATTGCGGCGGAAACTGAGTGGTGATCCCAGCGGGCGAAAAGCAGAAACTATTTGCTGATTACTATAGTGCCATGTGTCAGTGGGAAATGCGCTTGTGATCATTGAGTTTAGGCATGGGACAGGTCGAGATCGGCACGGTCAATCGAACAGGACACTTGGCAGCCACAGCGCCAGCTGCGGGAACATCAAAAGGAAGGCCAGGCCGATCACCTGGATCACCATGAACTGCATCATGCCGGCATAAATGTCACTGAGCTCCCAGCTCGGCAGAACGCCCTTGATGTAATACGCCGACAAGGCGACCGGCGGCGACAGCCAGGCGGTCTGCAGGCACACCGCAACCAAGGTGCAGAACCACAGAACATCGATGCCGAGCGCCTTCACGAGCGGCAGCACGATGGGCACGATGATGATGATGATCGGCACCCACTCCAGCGGCCAGCCCAAAACGAAGATGAAGCCGAGCAAAGTCAGCAATATGACCATCGGATGGAAATTCAGGCCCAACAGGCCCTCGGCGATCATCGTGGCGCTGCCGAGCCGCGAGAACACGGCGCTGTAGAGGTTCGATCCCACCACCAGGATGGAGACCATGCTGGAGGTGATGATGGTCCGGTAGGCCGCCTGCTTCAGGCCTTCAAACGTGAACTCCCGATAGAGGACGGTCAGGATGAAGGCGCCGAAAGCGCCCATGGCCGCGGCGTCGGTCGGGGTGGCGAGGCCCCCCAGGATGCTGCCGAGAACGGACAGAATCAAGAACGCCAGAGGAATGATCCCGAAGAACATCTCCCTGACCATCTCGCCGACGGATTTTGCGCGCTCCTCAGGGGGCAGCGCCGGGCCCAGGGCGGGATTGATGTAGCTACGGATCAAGGCATAGGACACATATAGCCCGGCCAATAGCAATCCCGGCATGACGCAGGCGGCGAACAGGTCCGTAATCGGGACCCCGACGATGGGTCCCATCACGACCAGCATGACGCTCGGCGGAATAAGCATGCCGAGCGTCCCGCCCGCGGCGATCGAGCCTGCGCTCAGCCGAACGCTGTAGCCGCTTTTCTCCATCACCGGTCCGGCCATCACGCCGAGGATCGTCACCGATGCGCCGACGACACCCGTGGCAGCGGCGAACAGCGTAGCCGTGAATATGACGGCGATATACAGGGACCCCCTGATCGGCCCCAGCATGAGGCGGAAGCCGTTGAACAGCCGGTTCATCAATCCCGCCTGTTCCAGGAGATAGCCCATGAACAGGAAGAGCGGGACGGCGGCGAACAGCGGCTCGCTCATCACCTGAAAGGCGTGCAGGACCATCAGGTAGAAAACCGGCGTGCCGAAGCCGATGAGGCCGAAGACGATCCCGAGGAAGATCAACGTGAAGGAAATCGGGAAGCCGACGCAGATACCAAGGAAAAGAGCTGCGAGCGAGATAAATCCGAGGGTCTCCGAGCTCATGACGGCCACTCCCCCTTGATCGCGGCGTGCATACTTTTGATTAACTCCGAGACGCCCTGCAAGACCAGCATGGCCCCGGTCACCGGAATGACCGTCTTGAAGGGGTATAGCGGTGGTGCCCAGGGACCGGTGATACCGACTTCGCCCAGCTCCCACGCGGTCTCGGCGAAATCGTAACCAGCCCAGGTGAACAGGCCGATCGCGGGGAAGTAGAGAAAGACGTACAGGGTGGAATCCACGATTCCCTGCCAGCGTGGCGACCAATTCTGATACAGGAAATCGGTGCGGACATGCGCCTGGCGCACAGAGGTGAAGGCGGCACCCAGCATGAAGTGGGTGCCGTAGATCATGTAGGTCATGTCATAGGCCCACACCGTCGGCGAATTGAAGAGATATCGGGAGAAGACCTCGTAGACCAGGCAGGCGATCATCGGAATGATCAACCAGCAGAAAATTTTCCCGATCCAAGTGCTAATCGTGTCGATAACTATGACGATGCAACGAAGCGTCGAAGGCAGGGAGTCGTATGAGGTCATTTCAATCGTGTGCGCTGAGCTTTACACCTGCGCACCGCTTTCCGTGTTAGTCAGGCTTAAATCACTCGATCCGGCGGGAACAAACGTTTGGCTACAATCCCTGTTCGGCGTATCGAACGTAGGCAGTGGACCGGCCGGTCCACTGCCTACACCCATGCCATACGCTAAGCTGGAGGACGCTTCTATTACTACTTCTGAAGTGCGGCTTCACCCATAGACGCATAAAGCCTGAGCAGTTGCGTCCAGTAAGGCACGACTATCTTTGCGAACGCCTCCTGCGATTCTGCGACTTTCTTGAAGAACGGGTCCGCTGCCTTGTGCTTGGCCATCACCTTTTCCGATGCCTCGGCGAACGCCGCGAACAGGTCCGGCGGCGTGTCGTGCACCTTGACCCCGTGTTTCTCCTGAAGTTCGTTCAACGCGACCGCGTTACGGTAGATGTTGCCGGTCATCGTCGTAGTGATGTTCGCCAACGTCGCGGTCTCGATGATGGCCTGGAGGTCCTCCGGCAACTTGTTCCAGAAGTCCTTGTTGATGATCAACTCGGTGATGTCCGTGGCCTGGTGGAAGCCCTGCAGGTAGTAATTCTTCCAGATGTCCTGCAGACCGAGGTTGATGTCCTCGCCGGGGTTGATCCACTCGGCCGCGTCGATGACGCCACGTTCCGCCGACGGGACAATCTCGCCACCCGGCAGCGCCACGGCAGAAATTCCCATCGTGGTGAACAGCTCACCGGTGATGCCCGGCGGGGAGCGGTACTTGAGCTTCTGGAAGTCTGCAAGGCTGTGGATCTCATTCTTGAACCAGCCGAGCGGTTGTCCGCCCGACAGCAAGGTGATGAAGGGAATGATATTGACCTTGAGGTGCTCGTCGTGCATCTCCCGGTAGAGCTTGTTTCCCTCGCCTTCCAGGAACCACGCAACGGCGCTCAGCTGGTCCATGCCGCCGACCGCCGGCTGGTCGGCAAACAGGTAAGCAGCCGAGACCTTGCCCGAGTGGAAGTGCGCCCCCGTGACACCGGCTTCCACGATACCCTTATCCACGGCGGTCAGGGTCTCGGTGAAGCCAACCACCGCGCCGACGGGCAGCATCTCGACGTTGAGGCGCCCTCCGGACATCTTGTTGATACGCTTTTCCATATCCTGCAGCATGCCGTAATACATGCTGGCTGACGGAAAGATGGTCTGAACACGCATTTTGATCGCATCGGCAGCCTGAGCGGAACCGAATGCGCCTACCACAAATGGTAAGACGAGCGCCGCCGCGAGCGCAGACGCCAATAGATGCTTCTTCATGATTTTCTCCTCCCTACGGCAAGATTATTTGCTCTTGCCTCATTGCTGGTACATGCCAACTGGTCGAGTATCAAGAATAATAGCCGAAAGGGGTATTGACCCCAACCCTTAATTATGACTCGACATCTCAGGAGTAAGGCTCGGTTTTCGTCGCGTTGATATTTTCGTATTTAGTCCCCCCGCCATCACCTCTGTAGACTTATCCGATTGTGATCCAAAAGAACGGAGACGGAAAAATGAACGACCTTCATGGTCAGGCGATCGTCATCGATGGGTTGGTAATTTCCAAGTGGAGCCGCGCGGTCTTCGAGGACATGCATCGCGGCGGGATCACCGCGGCAAACTGCACGTGCTGTGTGTGGGAAGGATTCGTCGACACCATGCACAACATTTCGCAGTTCAAGCGCTGGATCGAGGAAAACGACGACATTCTGCTTCAGGTGTTTGACGCAGAGGATATCGAACGCGCCAAAGCGGAGAACAAGGTGGGACTTTTCCTTGGCTGGCAGAACGCGAGCGGTATCGAGGACCGCATCGACAATTTGAGATTGTTTCGCGACCTCGGCGTACGCGTCATCCAGCTCACCTACCAGACCCAGAATCTCGTCGGATCGGGGTGCTGGGAAAGCACAGATCTAGGCCTATCGGACTACGGCAGAGACGTCATAGACGAGTTGAACCGTCTTGGAATCCTCATCGACCTCAGTCATGTCGGTCCGCAGACCACGCACGACACCATCCAGCACTCGAAAAGACCCGTTGCGTACACGCATTGCTGTCCGAAAGCTCTGCGTGACCATCCGCGCAACAAAACGGACGAAGAACTCCGAGCAATTACGGACAAGGGCGGGTTCGTTGGCTTCGCCACCTTCACGCCCTTCATCAAGGGCGACGATACCACCGTGGACGATTGCATCACGGCTCTCGAGCACGTCATAAATGTCGTCGGCGAGGACAGCGTCGGGATCGGAACCGATTTTTGCCAGGATCAGGATGCCGCGTTCTTCAGGCGGAATGCCATGGACAAGGGTGTTGGACGGCTGGTGGTCAAGCGCGAGAATGACCTTCCCCCGCCACCGCAGGGATTCGAGCGGCTGTCCGATTATCCAAACCTGACCGGAGCAATGGAGAAGGCCAATTGGCAGAGCGAAAGAATCTTCAAAGTAATGGGTGGTAACTGGTTGAGATTTCTCAAAGAATCCTGGGCGGCATAGGGCTTTAATGCCCGTTGGGAGCCCAAAGTTGGTGGCGCGCAGGCGCCGACGCTTGACAACCGTAATTTGACCGATCGCCCGGAGTGAAGGACCGGATCAAATGGAACTCATCAACTTCGTCTTGCCCTTCCCCTCCATCTTCTACGCTCCGGTTTACGTGGCGCAGACGCGGGAATTCTTCCAACAAAACTCGATTGAGGTGCAGTTCAGCTTTCCCCCGTTGGGGGGTGACCCCGTTGAGCCCCTCGAGGCGGGGCATGGGGACGTCGCGGTCGGAGGGCCGGTACGCCTCATGCGCAGCGCCCCGGCATCGCCGGAGCCGTGCACGATCATAGGTCAGGTCACGGGCGCCAGCGGATTCTCGATTGTGGGTCGCCAGAGCGCTCCGTTCCGATGGAACGATTTGGCCGGGAAGACCTATATTCCGTTTACCCTCTCAAGAACGCCCTTGTTGTTCACACGAAGCAGACTCCGCACGAACCAGGTCGATCCGGATGCGATGCAAATCCGCGAGGCTGCATCGCCGGATGAGGCGGTCGCGATGTTTCTCGCAAGCGACGTCGATTTCGCGGAACTCCCCGAACCATACGTCTCCTCGATATTGGCCGCCGACTCCGCGAGCGTCTGCGTCTCGATGGCGCGAGAGCTGGGTGCCATCCCCTTCAGTGTCATCATCACGAGACGGGAGCTGATAGAGCAGCGGCGCAGCGCCCTCCAGTGCGTCCTGGCGGGCATCCGGGATGCTCAGGCGTGGATCAGGGACGCGTCAGCACAAGGCGTCGCCGCAGAGCTGTCGCGGTCCTTCCCAGACATTGAACCTTCGCTCCTAGACTCGTCGGCGGTACGCTACAAGGACGAGGGGGTCTGGGCGTCCGAACCAGCGTTTGACCGTGCGCCGTTCATCGCTATGCAGGAGACCATCATGCAAGGCGGGGAAGAGCTTCGCATGCTTTCCTTCGAAGATAGTGTGGACATCTCGCTGATCCCCAGGGACTGACCGCCAGCGTCGCATCCCGATGAATTATTGGCGTTAAGGCGCGCCTTCCCGGAATAGGAGGGTGGGCAGCCACAAGGCAATTTCCGGGAACAACACGAGCAGTCCCAGGCCGATGACCTGAAGCATCATGAACTGCATCATGCCGACATAGATGTCCGTCAGCTCCCAGTCCGGGACGACTCCTTTGAGGAAGTAGGCCGACATCGCCACTGGCGGGGACAGCCAGGCCGTCTGCAGGCACACCGCCACCAGGGTGCAGAAATACACCAGATCGATGCCGACAGAGTGAATCGCCGGGAGCAGGATGGGAATGACGATGAGGACGATGGGCACCCATTCCAAAGGCCAGCCCAGAATGAAAACGAGGCCAAGGATAAGCACCAGCATGACAACCGGGCCGAGGCCGGGGTCGCCGGGCACGTGGGACGGCGGATATCCTCGCGCGTTGTATGTCAGGCAACGATAGTAACGGGAGAAATGTCTGACTTGAGGCTCCCAGCTGCGGAAATCGCCGGCGAATTCGTGAACGAACACCAATGGATCACCCGAGCCCGTCTCTTCGTAGTAAAGCTTCACGCCGTCGTCGGCTACAGCGCTATGGCATGGCACTAAATCCTCTGCGTATTCCAGCTAGGTAATCCAGCCCCGATATCTCGCGAGTATGACGACGACACGGGACTCACCGTTTCGCTGACCACCGCCAGGTTCATCGACGGATGATCGAAACGCCGGAGGTATTGGCATCTCAATTACGCGTCTGCGTCAACGCTTCCTCGGCACCTTCAAGCGCCATGTCGATGTCGGCCGCAGTATGCGCCAGCGAAAGATAGGCCTTATTTCCGGGTATGACGAAGACCCCGCGTTTCAAGAGCTCGCGATGAAATGCCTTGAGCTTTTCCACGTCAGCGGCCCGCGACGAGTGATGGTCGACGATCGGATGATCGGTGAACGCGAGAAACCACGCGGGCCCCACGCCGTAGGCTTTCGCACGCACGCCTCGGCGGGCGCAGATTTCGTCAAGCCCGTCGCGCATTTGCGCGCCCAGCGCATGCAGGGTGTCGAACGATCCAGGCGATGAAAGGGTTTCGAGAACAGACATCGCCGAGGCCGCAACCAATGCCTGCGCATTGAGCGTTCCGCTTTGATAGACGTATCGGTCCGAAACTCCTTCCGTGGGATCGCAGAGCGCCATGATCTCGCGACGACCCGCCACGGCCGCAATCGGGAATCCGCCGCCAAGCGCCTTGCCAAAGCAGGCGAGGTCCGGTTCCACCCCCCAGAATTCCTGCGCGCCACCAAGCGCCAGCCGGAAGCCTGTGACAAGTTCGTCGAATACCAGGCATATCCCGTAGCGATCGGTAAGTTCGCGCAGTCCTTCCAGGAAACCGGGCTCCGGCGGGATGTAACGCTGCATGGGCTCGACGATGATGGCGGCGATCCGGCGATGTTCCTGTTCGATGATCCCCTGTGTTTGTTCCAGGTCATTGAATGGCGCGACCAGGGTTGATTCGATTATCCCTTGCGGAATTCCGGCAGAATTCGGCTGTGGTGACGGGAATGGCGCGTCGGACGTCGGCGACAGGCTGATCACCCCAATATCGTGATTGCCGTGATATGCGCCTTCGAATTTCAGCACCTTGTCCCGCCCCGTATGCGCACGGGCCAGCCGGAGGGCGTAATACGTCGCCTCGGATCCGGTCGCGGCGAACCGCACCAGCTCGGCACATGGCACCGCGTTCCTGATCATGGCCGCCAACCGAATGGCCTGCTCGGTGACGACACTGAAATAGTGATGACCGTTCGAGAGTTGCGCCTTCACCGCCGCCATTTGTGCCGGATGGCGATGCCCGAGAACGAGAGTGCCGCCACCGCAGCTCATATCGAGGTAGCGGTCGCCCGCGATGCTGGTCATATAGGCGCCCTCGGCGCTGGCGGGAATGAATCCGTCTCCCGGTGGGAACCAGAACTTGCCGAGAACGCCCCCCGGGAGGACATCCTGGGCAAGGCGCACGAGTTCCTGTTCGGAAAGTGTGCCTTCGCCGGGCACTCGAAGCGCTGCTTTCATTGGGAGACCTCCATTATGAGCGCACCGCTCGGCTGGATTTCCACGGTGGCCAATGGACCGACCACCAAAGTCGAACCGTCCTCCTCAATCATGGCCGGTCCCGGAATCCGCTCCTGGTCTGCCAAGGCATATCGATCGTATACGGGGCACTCCAGGAAGCCGGAAATTTCCCGGAAATATGCCTGTCGTCGACCCTTCATCGCAGAGCCTTCACGCGCAGCGGGGGCTTGCATCAACGTCAGCGGCACGGGCGGTTCCGCCGTCGCGCGCATGCGCCAAGTCACGACCTCGGCCGCAACGCCGGCGATTTTGCGGCCGAAGCGGTTTTCATATTCCATGTTGAAACGACGCGTGACCTCATCCGCTACGCCTGTTTGCTCCTCGATGCCCGAGAGGGGGATGGGTATCTCGTATCCCTGCCCGATGTACCGGACGTCAGCGACCGGCTCAAATGTGATCTCGTCGGCATATGCTCCGGCACCGATCAGGACTTCCTGCGCCTGCTGCCGCAGAGCGCTCACCAGTTCGCACAACAATTTATGGTCCAGTCCATCCGTCTTTGCCAAGTAGGACTTGGCGATTTCCACACCCAGGGGTGCCGCCAAAAGGCCGAATGCCGATGCCACGCCGGGGGACACCGGACACACAACCCGGCGAATTCCAAGCAGGCGCGCAAGCTCGTACCCATGAACCGGCCCGGCCCCGCCGAACGCCATCATAGCGTAATCGCGAGGGTCTCTTCCTGTCTCGGACGCGTGAACCCGAATCGCCGAGGCCATCTGTTCGTTTATGACATCGTAAATCCCGATGGCGACTTGTTCGGCTGGCATGGCCAGGGCATTCGCGAGTTCCTCGACCGTCCGTTCCGCAGCCGTGACGTCGAGGGTCATCTTTCCGCCAAGGAAATAATCCGGATCGATGTGGCCGAGCAGCAAATCGGAGTCGGTGACCGTCGGCGCGCGACCGCCCTGCCCGTAACACGCTGGACCCGGATCGGCGCCGGCACTTTCAGGACCGAGCTTCAGGAGTCCGATTGCGTCACGGCGTGCGATCGAACCGCCTCCGGCGCCGATTTCCACCAAGTCGATAGACGGCACACGGAGCAACAACCCGCTTCCGCGCTTGAACCGCTGGACACGCGCCGCCTCGAACGACTCCGTCCTGCTTGCCGTGCCGTCGTCGATAAAGCAGATCTTTGTCGTCGTACCGCCCATGTCGAACGAAAGAAGGCGGTCCAATCCCAGCCCCGCGGCCGCGGCCGCGGCCGCGGCAACCCCGGCCGCCGGGCCCGACTCCATGAGCCATATCGGTAACGCGACCGCGGTTTCTACCGCCATAACCCCGCCCCAGGAATTCATCACCGAGAGACGGCCCCTGAATCCCTCGGACTTTAGGCCGGTATCGAGGCGACGCAGGTAGGATTCGGCGAGCGGCATGACGTAGGCATTCGCGGCTACGGTGCCCGTTCGTTCGAACTCGCGGATTTCCGGACATACATCGCTCGACAGAGACACCGAGACTCCGGGCAATTCCTGGGCCAACAATTCAGCGATTCGACGCTCGTGTTGGGAGTTGCGATAAGCGTGCAGGAGGCAAACGGCCGCTGATTCGACGCCTTCCCGACGAAGCGACTCTATCGCGGCCATGACGCTGGACTCGTCCAGTGGCTCACGCACCGAACCGTCCGCAAGAATGCGTTCATTTACTTCCAGGCGCAGAAACCTGGGGACGAGCGGCTCGGGGCGATCAATATTCAAATCAAAGAGATCGAACCGGACATCGCGGCCGATTTCCAATGTGTCTCGATATCCCGCAGTCGTGATCAATGCGGTGAGTGCTCCCTTTCGTTCGATGAGCGCGTTGGTGACGAGCGTGGTGGCATGCAGGACTTGATCGAGCGCCCCGAGTGCAGCCCCGTTGTCGTCGGTGAGCGTTGTGCCGGCTTCGAGAACGGCGTGGCAGGGATCCGCAGGTGTGGTCAGGCGCTTGTCCAGGCGGAAGCCGCCGGACTCTTCGTCGAACAAGACGGAATCCGTAAAGGTGCCGCCAACGTCGATTCCTGCACGGATCATTTGCCGTGACCGTACACGTCCCGCGCCGCCTCCTCGGTCACGAGCCCGTTTTTCAGGTCGTCTTCAACTGCCGACGAATCACGCTCAGCTGGATCGCCGTATCCGCCGCCACCCGCATAGCGCAGTGTCAGGATGTCACCGGGCCGGACCTGAGTCCGTCCTTTGGGATCGACCGGTCTTCCGCTCTCGAGCATCACGCCGGCAAGGCCGCCGGGGCGTCCACCGAAGAGCCCCTCTGGCGGGTGCTGCATGCGCTCCCCCAATACCGACAGCTGGATTTCATTCTCGCCACCGACTTCGATGACGAATTCCTGGCCCAAGCCTCCCCGGAATTTCCCCGGTCCCCCCGAATCGGGAACCAGAGCCTTGCGCCAGACTACGAGCGGCGTGAGCGCTTCAACGATTTCCATCGAACCGACGCCGCTGTTGCTCGGAAAAGCGATGACCGAAATTCCGTCCTTGGTCGGTCGCGCCCCCATGCCGCCCCACGGAAGAAAAATCTGGGAAAAGCGACGTCCGTCCGCGGCATGACCGGCAAAGACGAAGCGCGTCGCGGGGCTTCCCGAATCTGCGATCACCCGTTCCGGTATCACTTGTGCCAGGGCCCCATAAACGACAGCCGGAATGTACTGTGCGATAAGCCCGCGGGCATTCACCGGAGCAGGAAACACGGGATTCAGAAGCGTCCCTTCGGGAGCGCTGACGATAATCGGAAGATAAGAGCCTTCGTTCTTGGGAGTTTCCGGGTCCAACACGCATTTGATGGCGTACGCGGTGTAGGCGTTGGTCACGTTCCAGACACAGTTGATTCCTCGCGAGGCCTGCTCCGACGTTCCTGAATAGTCGACCTCAATCGTGTCGCCTGCGACGGTGAGTTCACAGGCGATCGAAAGAGGGGTGTCGAGACCATCGGCCGTGATCTCATTGCAATACGTCCCATCGGGAAGTTTCGCGATGGCCCCGCGCACGGCGGCCTCGGCCCGTCCTTGGATTGCCTTTCCCAAGGCTTTCAAATTCACACCGGTGGTGCTGCTCTCGAGGAAAGCGAGAAGATGCTGCCGGCAGGTCTCCGCCGACGCGACTTGAGCGTAAAGATCTCCGATCACTTGATCGGGCACGCGTACGTTGGCCTCGATCATCCGGAACAGATGCTCATTCCGCTCTCCCTCGTGAAAGAGGCGCATCGGCGGAATGGCCAAGCCTTCCTCGAAAACGTCGCGCGAGTCCGCCGACCAGATGATGCCACCGATGTCCGGCGCGTGCGCGACGTTGGCAGCGAAGGCGACCAATCGACCCTCCAGAAACACCGGGATGGCCAACGTGATGTCCGGAAGATGGCCCGTCCCCATCCAGGGATCATTCGTGATCACCACGTCGCCGGGCCGCCAGGTGTCAGCCGGGAACTGCTTCAGGAAATGTTGGACGGTCCGCGAGAGCGTCCCCATGAACAGGGGAATGCTGTAGCTCGATTCGGCCAGGGAGCGTGCTTCGGTATCGAGCAAGCCACAACAATAGTCATTTGACTCGCGCACGATGGTGGAAAACGAACTCCGCACCAGTGCCGCCGCGGCCTCATCCACGATACTGGTCAGTTTGCTCCACATGATCTCGAGCGAGATCGGGTCGTAAGGCTCGGCGGCACCAGAAGGCTGTTTCATGCGTCTAGGCCAATTGCTTCGATGAGACTGGCACTGCCAAACGGTCTAGCGACTACCAGTGAGCCGAATGCGTATTCGCGCCAATAGATTGAGGTTGCCGGGTAGGGTAGGTCCGAACACCAAATTGGAGCAAGAAGGTTCTCCTGGCAATTATGCCGCCATGCGCCAATGCCGGTCGCCCAGCATTCCTATCGAAACTGCGCACGTATCGCCGTGAACACAGTGATCTCCCGGTATCCGAGGGAATCGCGCCCTGCACGGGTGTCCAAATTCGGCTTCGCGGCACAGGGACACCAAAGACACTGTCTACAAATTAGAACGTGGCACGCGATTTGCTAAACTTCGCCTGCGCGAACCGGAGGAGGCCAGAGTGGCGATTATGCGGACAATTCAAATCGAGGGGTACGGATCTTCAGACGTGTTGAAGCTCGCCGAGGTGGACATGCCCACACCTGGACCGGGGGAGGTTCGCGTCAAACTCGATCTTGCCGGCGTGAGTTATGGAGATGTTTATATGCGCAAGGGATACTACAAGGCTCCGCATACCTACGCCACGACGCTTCCATACATCCCCGGAATCGACGGATACGGCGTGGTCGACCTGTGTGGCCCGAATGTATCAGATTTCAGGGGGGCGACAGAGTGTCGTATTGCCTTGGCTTTCACAGTTACGCAGAATTCGCAGTCGTACCGGCCTGGAAGGTCGTCAAGGTCCCCAATTCCATACCCGCCGATGTCGCCGTGACCTGCATGGTAAACGGACAAACGGCTTATTACCTGACAAACATCCTCTTTGCGCTCAAGCCCGAACATACCTGTCTTATCCACGCGGGTGCGGGATCCGTGGGCCAGATCATGGTGCAGCTCGCAAAGAAGCGTGGTGCAACGGTGCTGACCACGGTCGGATCGGCGAAAAAGCCCGATATTTCGGAGAGGCTCGGGGCCGATGTCGTTATCAAGTATCGGGATGTCGACTTCCAAAAGGCAGTGATGGAGGTGACGGACGGAACCGGCGTCGACGTCGTCTATGATTCGGTTGGTGCGGCGACGATCAAAGAGAGCCTTGCCTGCTTGAGACGGCGCGGCCTGTGCGTGCTCTACGGTGCCGCGTCCGGTCCTGTGGAAGGGGATGCGGGCATAGCTCCGATGCCCGATTTGGCGGAAAACGGCTCGGTATTCCTGACCCGTCCCAACCTCGCTCACTATATGACCAATGCGTTTGAGGTTCAGCGCTGCGCCCAAACCCTGTTCGGGAAATATTCCATTGACGCGCTTGAGTTTGCCATTGATCGCACCTTTGATCTCGCTGATGCGGCGATGGCCCACGAAGCTCTCGAGACGCGTTCAACTACTGGCAAGCTCCTGCTCAGGATCTAAACCAGAATCTCCTTACCTAGCAAGGCTTCCAGAAATTGTTGAGATAGGCAACGCACACCGAGGAAAACATTCGGTATGGCCTCAGCCTGCGCTCTGCCGCATTTTACTACCGCTACGGACTTGGTAGTCTGTCCGCTCGCGGACGGCAAGGCAATGACAGCCGCCTCTACGGGAACGATCACATGTTCGAATTAATCGACCGCATCGTCAGTCTCGATATCGGAGTGCGCGGCATCGCCGGTCTCTACGAACCGGCTCGTGCCTTGGTCGGGGATCCGTTGTGCAAGTCGGCGGCACAACACCTGACCGGACTCGAGGCCGGCGATGTGGTGTTTATTGTCACGGGCTCCTTGTCGCGCGCGGGCGTCTCGTGGGAGATCGCCGAGAATGACGGGCCAATCGGAGTAGCAACGCTGGCGCGCGCGCTGAGCTACGGCTTCAACGCCATCCCGGTTGTGCTGGCCAACGAGTTGATCCTCGACAAGGTCGCGGCCATGATCGAGCTCGCAGGCCTCAACGTGCTCACCGTCGAGCAGACGCGAATCGCCACATCGGCGCCACGCTTTACCGCTGTCGCGGTCATGGCGTCCTGCTCGGTCGCGGACGAGGCGGCGCAGGGCGAAGCCAAGGAGCTGATCGAGCGATTCCATCCCAATGCCGTGGTCTCGGTGGAACGCGCCGGTATGACATCTGACGGCACATACAGGAACATGCTGGGCCAGGATTACAGCGAGGGCCGGGCGCGCCTCGACTATGTGGTCCGCGAGGCTCAGGTGCCATCCCAATAATTGGGGTTGGCGACGGCGGCAACGAGATTGGCATGGGGGCAGTCCGCGAAGCAGTGATCGAGCATGTACCGCACGGCGAGGTGCTCTGCGCCGAATTCGGGACCGATGTGCTTCCGCCGGTCGGCGTCTCCAACTGGGGCTGTTATGCGATCGACGCCGCCTTGGCAATACTCACTGGCAAGGCGGAACTAGCGCACAGCGCAGTGCTCGAGCGCCGCATGATCGAGGCTTCTCCGATGAGCGGCCTGATTGACGGCGAGCTGGGCAAGCTCCAGGCCACAGTCGACGGCATGCCGACGAGGGACACGTCGGGATCGTCGAACTCCTGGCTGAGGCGGTGAGGAGCGCCTTGGCCAGCTGAACTCTAACACTGAGCAGGATTGCCCGACCGCCCTTTCCCTGCATTGGATGTACTTGTGCGGCCTCTATGAAATGAGAAGGTACTTACGATGATTGTTGACATGCGCCTGCGCCCGCCCATCCCAGAGTGGACCGATAAAGCCCAATTCAGGAAGGGTGTAGAATTTTACCCCACGCGAGTCGGGTTCCCGCGCCCCCCCTCGGCCGAGGAACGATCCATCCCCCTGCTCCTCCAAGAAATGGATGAGGCAGGCATCCGCTGGGGCGTGGTCATGGGCCGCCAATCGGCAGAACCCATGGGTGTCATCCCCAATGACGCGATCGCCAGGTTCGTCACCGAGCACTCTGACCGCTTCGTCGCCTTCGTAGGGATCGACATCAGCCGCGATACGGAATGGTGCATCCAGGAAATCGATCGGTGCCTGAAACTGCCGGGCTTCAAGGGCGTGTCCATCGAGCCCGGCGCATCGACCACTCCGATGCTGTGCGACGATGAGCGTCTCTATCCGATTTACGAGCGTTGCGATCACCACGACGTGCCGATCTCGGTTGGTTTGAGCAACTACCTCTGCTATTTCGCGAACGCGCCGCTCCAATACGCCAGTCCCATTCCGCTCTATCAGGCGGCGCGGGACTTTCCCGACCTCGATTTCATCGTTTCCCATGCGGCCTGGCCTTGGGTGCGGGAGCTTCTTGGCGTCGCCTTCGTGACGTCGAACGTCATCGTCTCCCCGGACCTTTACTTCGTTGGCACCAACATCCCGGGAGCGGACGAGTACATCAAGGCCGCCAACATGTACCTTTCCGACCGCACCCTGTTCGGTACCGCCTACCCCAGCCGGCCGCTTCCCGAAAGCGTCGAGGCCTTCGACGCCTGGGAATTCGAGGCGGGTGTCAAAGAGAAAATCCTCTACAAGAACGCGCTGCGCATCATGAAAATGGATGAAAGCGGATAACCGTCATGATCGTCGACTTCCGCTGTCGCCCGCCGACGGATCACTACACCGCCTACTTCGATCCTGAGCGCGTCACCTGGCATGCCAAGCGTTATGGCGCCACGCAAATGCCGGCGGCTTACCTGCAGCGCTCGATGGACCTGTTCTGGCAGGAAATGGATGACGCCAAGATCGACGTTGGTGTCGTCCTCGGCCGCAACAGTCCTGCCGTCTTCATGGGCAAACAGTTCAACGAGGCGTTCATACCGAACGAGCATGTGGCGGAACTGCAAGACAATTCAGGCGGCCGCCTGATCGGTTTCGCCGGCATCGACGTGTCCAACGAGGCCCACGACGCGGTAGCCGAAACCCGCCGCTCCATCATCGAGTTGGGGCTGAAGGGTGTCTTCGTCGAACCCGGGCGCGTCTTCGGCACCGATGCGTCCGACGAGCGCATCTGGCCGACGTGTGAGGTGTGTCTCGAACTGGACGTTCCCGTGAATGTCATGACCGGTCCTTATGCCGGCGCGGACATCGGCAACACGCATCCAATCGGCATCGATCGCCTCGCGACCCGATTTCCGGAACTCAAGATCGTTGCGGGGCACGGAGCATGGCCATGGATCGATGAAATGCTGGGGGTCGCCTACAAGCACCCGAACGTCTTCGTCTCGCCCGACATGTATCTGTTCACACTGGGGACGGCGCGCTATGTCGAGGCGATCAACGGGGCGCTCCGCGAACAGATGCTGTTTGCGTCCGCCTATCCCCTTCGGCCACTCCCAGAGGCCGTGGACGCCTGCGCCGAATTGCGGTTGGAAGCGAATTGCCGCGACTCATTCATGGGTGGGAACGCGGCGCGCCTCCTCGGTCTGGATATCTGAAGAGTGGCGCACGAGGACTCGCTCGTGAATCGGATTAATCGTCCCCAGTCGCACCCGTCGGCCGGACATATCCATAATCCTGCCTGGCGCCCTCCTCGGTGATGAAACCGTCGGCAAGATCCTCCTCGATCTTTGCCGGGTCCCGCTTATTCGGGTCGCCGTAGCCGCCGGCTCCGCAGAGGCGCCAGCTCACGACGTCGCCCTTCTTGATCATGCGCGTCTCCTTGGAGCCGAGTGCGATCGCACCATCGTCCGGATTGAGGATGGTCTCAGCCAAGCGCCCGGGCTTGCCGCCGAACAGGCCATAGGGCTGGTGGACGTGGCGGTCGCCGAGCATGCAGAGGCTGGCGCTGGAGTTGAGGAGTTCGAAATCCTTGCGCACGCCGCAGCCACCCCGGAAGCGACCGGCGCCGGCGGAGTCGGCGATGAAACCGATGTGATGAATGCGTATGGGATTACGCGCTTCCAAAATCTCGGTGGGAATGTTGGTACAGTTCATCACCGGTGAAAGGCCTTCGACCCCGTCCTTATTGAATTGACCACCCAATCCGCCAAAAATCAGGTCGTAGTAAATGAAATTGTCGCCCGTGCGGTCGTCGACCCCACCGACGTTCGGATTGGAAAAGTGGGAGAACGCGGCCATTGCCTTCTCCGGCACAATTGGTGCAAGGGCGCCAACGACAACTTCGAAAATGCGCTGGGGGTTGGCCGATCTTCCGCCGCTCGGCGCCGGATATACCGGATTGAAATAGGAGCCTTCGCGAGCCGTAGCCTGAAGCGGCTTCGCCGAACCGTGGTTTTGTGGCACCAGCGCTTCGGACATCACCTTGGCGGCAAAGGTGGAATAAGAGCGGGTGTAATTGATGTAGGAGTTGATTCCGGCTGGGACCTGGTCGCTGCTGCCGGAAAAATCGAGCAGCATGTCGTCGCCCTTGATCGTCACTTCCACGTGAAATCGGATGGGATCCGAGCCGGGACCGTAATCGTCCATGAAGTCCTCGAATACGTAGGTGCCGTCAGGTAGGTCACGAATACGGTCACGCATCCGCGTCTCGGAGCGCTCCAAAATCTCCTCGATGACGCTTTCGATCAAGTCCGTGCCGTACTCCCGATAAAGACCCGCCAGGCGCCGCCCGCCGACATGGTTGGCGTTGCGTTGCGCCTGCAAGTCCCCGCGCACTTTGTCAGGAAAGCGTACGTTGCCGAGGAACATGCGCAACAGGTCTGGCTCGAACTCCCCCTCGCGGATGAGTCGTATGGGCTCAATACGCAAGCCCTCCTGAACCGCGTCGGTGACGCCGCGAACCTCCTGCGAGCCGGGATGCGGGCCGCCGACGTCCACATGGTGTGCCGTATTCACCGCGAATCCGATGATCCGGCCGTCGTCGAATGCCGGCGTCACCATGAAGCAGTCGGGGAAGTGCCCCGAGCCGATGCGGGAGTCGTTGACGAAGATCGAATCCCCCGGAAATAGTGTCTTGGGCGGAAAATATTCGAGAACCGTCATAACGACATAGGGCATGGCACCCGTGTGGCCCGGGGTGAAGTTGCCCTGGGCGACGAGCCGCCCGTGGCGGTCGAACAGGCCCGTCGAAAAATCATCACCTTCGCGCACCGCCTCGGAGAACGCGGTGCGCCTCAGGGTGCTGCCCATTTCCTCGGCAACGGAGAGAAGCCGGCCCCACAAGACCGACAATGTGACAGGGTCAATTGCCGGGCGGTTCATCCCCTGGAGTGTTGACGTTTGGGGCACATCGTTCATGGCCCATCCTCCAAGGCAATGGTTATGATCAGGTGACCACCCGACGATACGCGGGCGCTATCCCCCGGCAGCACGACGGTCGTCGAATCCCGCTCTTCGATGATGGCCGGTCCCACCACTTTCTCTTCCGGTGTCAGGCGATAGCGGCTGACCACACGGCACGGGACGAACCCACCGGATTCCGCAAAATAGGCTTTCCGTTCCCCGTCTTCAGGCACAACAGAAATCTGATCGCCGACGCCGAGAACCGCCGATTCGCCGTCCACCGAGGCCGGGATGACCGCCGCCAGATACCAGTCCACGGCTTCAATCCCCGCCGCCTCGTCACGATAGCCAAAATTGCGCTCGTAGGCCTCGTGAAATGCCAACTTCGAACGTTCGGTATAGGATTCGGTGATGGGTCCTTCAGGCAGGTCGACTTTGATCTCGAACCCCTGGCCGAGGTAGCGCAGAAAAGCATAGCGCGACCACACCAGGGGCCGGTCGCTGTGCAACCGGGCGACGTCTTCCGCGGCGCGGTCCTCCAATTCCTGGTAGATACCGGCAATGCGGCTATCGCTCTCGCCATCGAGCGGGAACATTCGCGTCAGCGAGACATCGATGCGCGAATCGGCGTTGAGCATCCCGATGGCGGAGCCGACGCCCGCCCCCTGCGGCACCACCACCGTCGGGATGCTAAGTGCGCGAGCCAAACGCGCGGCATGCAGGGGACCGGCTCCGCCGAACGCAACCAGGGCATAATTTCGAGGATCGCGACCGCGTTCCACCGAGATCACCCGCATGGCCCGTTCCATATTGCTGTTGGCGACGGCGTGAATGCCCCATGCGGCTTCACCGACCGACAGACCGAGCGGGTCGCCGACGGCTGCTTCGATGCCCTTGGCGGCGGCGGTAGCATCGATTTGCATAGCGCCACCGTTGAAGTAGTCCGGATTGAGGTATCCCATGACCAGGTTGGCGTCGGTCACGGTGGGCCGAGTGCCGCCCGTGCCGTAACAAATGGGTCCCGGGTCGGCGCCGGCGCTTTCCGGACCCACCTCGATCAATCCCATGTCGGACCGGGCGATGCTGCCGCCGCCGGCTCCGATCTCCAACAGTTCGACCGCCGCGATGTTGAGGGGCAGGCCGCTAAACTTGCGATAGTGTATGGCGCCAACCTCGAACTCGGTCGTGATCGCGGGCTCGCCATCATCGATGGCTCCCATCTTCGCCGTGGTACCACCCATGTCGAGCGTCAGCACGTGATCGAAGCCTTCCTCGCGGCCGACGACGCCACACATCAGGACACCCGCGGCCGGTCCCGACTCGACGATGCGGACGGGGTATTCCTTGGCCAGATCCGTCGACACCAGGCCGCCGTTCGACTGCATGATGAGGAGATCCGGCGCGACGCCAGCGGCCTGGAGCGATTCCTCCAGTTCGGTCAGATAGCGCCTGACGATGGGTTTGACGTAGGCATTGGCGACGGTCGTGCTGGTACGCTCGTACTCGCGAATTTTTGCCGACACCTTGGAAGACAGAGAAACGCTGACGTCGGGCGCCTTCGCCTGCAACCGCGCCTCAACGGCCTCCTCATGCGCCGGATTGGCGTAGGCGTGCAGCAAACACACGGCGATGGATTCGATGCCTGCCGCCAGCAAGACCTCTAGGGCCTCATCTACACTCTCGACCACCAAAGGACTGACGATCGCGCCATCGAAGGCCATGCGTTCGTCCACCTCGACGATGTACCGGCGCTTGGTCAGCGGCTCGGGCTTACCCATGTACATGTCATAGGTGTCGTAACGCTTCTGGCGGCCGAGCAGGAGTACGTCACGAAAGCCCTTCGTGGTTAGGACGCCGGTGCGGCTGCCTTTGCGCTCGAGGATGGCATTGGTGGCGATAGTCGTGGCATGAAAGACCGCGTCCACGGCCTGCGCCTCGGTCTCGCAGCGCGCCAGCAACGCCGCCAGACCGTCCATGACGGCGCGCGCCAATTCGGCCGGCGTGCTGGGGACCTTGTGCGCGACCATGCCTCCCGTGCGCGTATCCTGCAGCACCAAGTCGGTAAATGTTCCGCCGATGTCGAAGGCGACGCGGATCATGCGGCTTCCTTCCATGGGAGACCTGCCTGGGCAGAAGACACACTAGCCGGGAGGTCGCATCGCCGCAAGAATTCGAGAGGTATAACCGCATCAAGGATTCGACCAAATGTCGATAGCCGACGCTATGAAATCGCCTTCTCCCGTTTGCACCGGTTTGCTCCAACATTGTGCCTTTGATCCTTCAAAACCTTTGTGACAAAGGGTGATGTCATGGCGCGAACCACAGCGCTGTAGTTGGCTTGGAACGTGATCTCGGCACCAACGGTCACTTTGTTGTTGCCCATGTCCAGAATGAAATGATCACTGCTGGCCCCGACTATTTCGATTCCGGAGGACGCGGTGAGACCTTCGGGATCGGTATCCTGATGACCGACCGCAAGAATCGCCTGTGAGACAAGTCCACGATCCTTGACAGGCGGCTTGGCACCAAAAGCAGTTTGGCCGATATCGCCCCATGGCTGTGACGGTTTGACCTTCGACTCGATCACTTCCGCGACGAGTGTGATGGCATCGGTATGGAGCCCATCGATCGGTTGGCGATGGAGAGGCTCCCGGCCGAGCAGGATTGATTCACCGAGACGAAGATCGTTGATCCTTCCGGTGACTGCCTCACTGAACGCCCACTGAAGGTTGCCGGAATTGCCACCGGAGACGATATCGAGGGTGAGACCGAACGTTGCATCGATGGACTCGGCGAGGGTAGATAGCTCCGCCATGTTTCCAGCATCGGGGGCCACGCCGCTCCGGCAAGCGAGGTTCGTGCCGATACCCTTCAGCACGATATTCCTGCAGTGAAGCGTCTCACGCACGGTGTTGAGGAGATCGCCTGGCATGATCCCCTCCCTGAGATCTCCAAGCTCTATCATGAGCACGATCCCATGCGTCCGCCCCGCCCCATGCGCCGCATCAGAGAGCTTCCTGATAACGTCCAGTTCCGTATTGAAACTGACGTCAGTGTGCGTCACGACCCGTTCGACCTGACTCATCATCGGAGAGCGAATCAGTGTCATTGGCGCCACTATCCCCGCCCCACGCAGCGCTTCGATGTTCTCGATGCGGGAGTCGCCGATCGCCTGTACGCCTGCCTGAAGGAACACGCCGGCAATCTCAGGTGACCCCAATGTCGCTTTCGTAACGCCGGTGACGGATATGCCGCGAATTCTCAGCCGTTTGACGAGCGTAGAAGCATTGTGGTGGACCTTTTCGAGGTCGATTTCCAGCCGCGGTGCGGTCATCAAGCGATGGCCGTCTGCATCTCCGCAAGCGCCGGAATCGCCGAGCGGACCATGTCCACCAACCGTCCGGACGGACGGCTCAAGGCGTCGGTAACCGGAATTCCGAATTCACCCTCGTACCGGATAATGGCGGCACTTACCGCTTCATCTGTCATGTTCTCGTGGTTGATCGTGAGGCCGATAACCTTCGTATCGGCGAAGGTCTGGATAAGATTGATTTCGCTCGCCGGCGATGGCATCGCCATCTGTTCGAAGTCGCAGCGGTGATGTCGCCCCGGGGCATGCTGCAAAATGACTCCGGTGGGTTTACTACCCCTCAAGATGAACGCCGATGAACTGAAGGCCGGGTGACTCAGCGCGCCTTGACCTTCGATGATGATCACATCCGGACTCTCGTCTTGGAACGCTTCGATGATGGTCGCCTCCAACTCACCGGAGCAGAATTGTGACGGAACGGCATCGAGCGCGACACCGTGGCGGGCCCCTTGGATCAAGCCCGTCTGTCCGGTGCCGACCATAACGGCTTTCAGGCCGCGTTCGTTGAGCACACGAGTCAGGATCATCGCGGTCGTGCGCTTGCCGATAGCACTGTCAGTTCCGAGCAACGCAATACGCGGGCAGGTAACTTCGGAGATTCGACCGCTAAACATCCGCAGGTCTTTCTTGGCACGCGGCTTTCTGACGTCAAGGATCACCACGTCATTCGCGATGCCCGCGGCCACGAACTCCGGGTCGTCGGTCAAGAATTCATGAAGACCACTCACGACATTCATTCCACGTGCCAGGGCGTCGAGCACGATACCTCGCTCATGTGTCGACAACATGCCACTCTTGGGCGCCATCCCGAAGATGAAGTAGTCAGGGACACGTCCGACACGAGACAGGGCGTCATTAAGGTCGCGGCAAATCGGGATGGCGTTGGCCTTGCCGCCAAGCACCTCGCCGGTGTCCAGTCCAGCCTGCGTACTATCTACAACCGAGAGGATTTCGTATTTCTCCGAATGGCGGATGAGCCCGTTGGCCGTCTTACCATCGATGTCACCGAAATTCGCTTCACAATAGATGATTGCCGTTGCCGCCCGCTTTCGCTCACCATGGATTGGGGCCGTCGCGGCATAATTGATGTCAGGAGATTGCTGACCGACGTCGAACGCATGTGGCGACTTCGCAAGCGGGGTAGCGGGCATCGAGGCTCCTTGAGTAAATATTTGAACCGGCAATCGGATCGCGAAGGCCACTTCGGATCCTTCCCAACCCGTTTAGCCGCATAGACCTGGACGTGGTCGCACCGCCATTCGAACCAGTTGTGTGGGCAATGCCACCTGGCTCTCCGGCTCTCCGGGCCACCTAGAGTGAGAGCGCAAACCAATCATGCGGGTCGACGTCGGCCGTCTGAAGAACGCCGAATGCACCTGGAATTCTGTCAGGTCCAACCTATGTCGACGTAAACTTTCTTGTTAATGAGAGAGAAAGGCCCCGCGCCCTCCTGGCCTTCGAAAGCTAAGACTTCGTCGCAGGCACTGCTTCGGCCGGCTTTTTCTCGGACTGTACGGCCGGGAGGTCAGCTGCCGGTGCGGGCTTGAGATTGAGCTTCTCGTCGGCACGATCTTTCAGCAGAGCATATTCTGGTGGAGAAAATCTGACGAAAGACATGGAAATTCTCTTTCATTATTCCGGAAAATATTTATCCGAAGTCAGATGTATAATGAATTACTGTACACATTACAATGACCCATCATAGTTTTGTTTTGAAATATTTTCTGACATTTACATGTTTTGTTAGAATTCATATTTTCACATTACTTTATTTACTTTAGTAACCTTATTTACTCGACACATATCGAAGAATTCGCGCGATTCATTTTCCCCATGCCACGCAGTGAAACACGCGCAACCCGGGAAACGTTCCGCCCCAGATTCCATCAAGGTGAGCTGAGGTCGACGAGTCCCATTTGGACAACATTCTTGGCAGTAGCTTCTTTGGATTTGGTCGTTCCGGCCAAACGTAAGCCGGGGAACAAATTCTCGATGTAGATAGCAGCGGTGAGATCAATGCACACTTGCCGCTCAAGAAATTTTCCGTCACGGAGATTACGGAAGACGTGTGCCTCGTCACCCATATCGGTGAAGTGCAGCACGAGGAGCTGGAAGTCGCTGATCGCAGCTCAATCTGGCACAAGACGCCTTCCGGTTGGAAGCTGCGCTTTCACCAGGGCACCCCTGCTTGATACAACCTTCTCACACCTGACCTTGAGTCCCTACAGGCGTGGGCGACCTATCATACTAAAATTGTGTAAAAAAATTTATGGTGACCCCAACGGGACTCGAACCCGTGTTGCCGGCGTGAAAGGCCGGAGTCCTAACCGCTAGACGATGGGGTCACGCAGGCCCATCAATTAGACGCTCGGGGCTTCTAAATCAAGGTGGTTGGTGGTGGGTTGGGGTAGGATTCCAAAAAGTGAAATACACCCCCACCTTTCCTCCCCCCGCGAGGGGGAGGGATATTGTTGTGCGCTTGGGGGGAGGAAGTTATTCCTGTATCGGAGCGGCGGCGTCTTCGACGATGAGCTGGGCGCTGCGACGGCCTTGCCACTCGTCGGCACGGAGATGGCCGGCAACGTGGAGAGAGGTTCCCACTGAACCCAACAATGCCTCACCCAGCGGATCGTTCGCGCGGCGGAAGGCAATGGTCTTCAATCGTCCACCATCGGCGCTGGCAAGGATACAACGGACATGATCCGAACCCACGATATCGGCTTTGACGATGCGCGCGCCTGCAATGGCGAAGCGCGGTTCGGCATTTCCCGAACCGTAGGGTCCGGCCCGTTCTAACATGTCGACAAGGTCGGTCGTCGCGGCCGAGACGCTGAGGGCCCCATCAAAACCCAGTGACGGAACATCGTCACCAACGGCTCCCTGCTGCTCAATGTGGCCGGAAAGGAATTCTTCCAGCGCCGGTATTTTTTCAGCCTCAACCGTCAATCCCGCAGCCATCGGATGCCCACCGCCGTTGATCAACAATCCCGACTGGCGCGCGGCGATGACCGCCGCACCGAGATCGACGCCAGGAACCGACCGGCCGGATCCCTTGCCGACGCCATCCGCGATGGCAATGACAAACGCGGGGCGCCGGTAACGCTCTTTCAAACGGCTCGCCACGATCCCGATGACGCCCGGATGCCAGCCTTCTTTAGCCACGACAAGCACGGCGCCGTTCGACGCGGCCGTTTCGGCCAACGATTTCGCATCCTCCTGGACCAACGCCTCCACCGTCTTGCGTTCCGCGTTATGGCGATCCAGCTCAGCCGCCATCCGTTCGGCGGCGACGGCATCGTCCTCGCTCAACAGGCGGGCGCCGAGATCGGCCCGGCCGACACGGCCGCCGGCATTGACGCGCGGTCCGAGGACGAAACCGGCATGATACGTGCCGGGCCGTTCGCGGACCCCGGCGACATCGGCCAGGGCGGTGAGGCCGGCATTGGCCCGCGACGCCATGACCTTGAGTCCCTGCAGCACCAGCGCCCGGTTGAGACCGAGCAGCGGCACGACATCGCACACGGTTCCCAGCGCCACGAGATCGAGCCATTGCCGAAGGTCCGGCTCATTCCGTCCGCTTGCGGCACCCTCGTACCAACCTGACTCGCGCAATACCCGGTTGACTGCGACGACAAGCAGGAAGGCAACGCCAACCGCCGCGAGCTGGCCGAATTCTCCGCTCTCGTCGAGCCGGTTGGGATTGATGATCGCGAGAGCCTCAGGAAGCCCCGCTTCCGGTGCGTGATGATCTACAACGATCATGTCGAGACCCGCGGCACGCGCTTCACGCAACGCCTCATGGGCAGTGGTACCGCAGTCGACCGTGACAACCACTTTGATGCCCTGCTCCGCCAGCTTCCTGAGTGCGGGGGTGTTGGGGCCATAGCCTTCGATGATGCGGTCCGGAATGTAAATCGAGACGTTTCCGCCCACGGCACGAAGAAACCGCACCAGGAGCGCCGTGGAGGTGGCGCCATCAACATCGTAGTCGCCGAAAATGGCGATCGCCTCCCCGTCCCGGACGGCAGCGGCAATCCGCCCACTGGCGACGTCCATGTCACGAAACGAAGACGGGTCCGGCAGCATGCTCTTGAGCGTGGGGTTGAGGTAGGCTTCTCCCCCCTCGGTGGTCACGCCCCGGCCGGCCAGCACGCGCCCGACGACGTCCGGCACCTGCAACATTCGGGACAGGGCAATGGCAGCGGCATCGTCGACCACCCGGGATCGCCAAAAGCGGCCCGAAAACGAGCGATCGATGCCGAGAAATGCGGGAGCTTGCGCTCCGGTTTCTGAAACAACAACCAAACTACCCCCTCCTAACCTCCCCTTGTAAAGGAGGAAGAATAGATTGGGGCATCAATTTTCCCTCCCCCTGGCAGGGGGAGGGTTGGGTGGTGGCTGTGTGTTTATTTGTCTTCACGGCCCTGCTTACGCAACGTCGATAAACGGTGATTTGGTGAGGTCGCGGCGGGAGCGCACCCAGCGCATGGTCCCCGTCTGCGAGCGCATAACCGGGGAGTGGGTCGTGGCGATGCTGCCCTCACGCCGGACGCCATCGGGGATCAGGCGGATTCTGGCCCCCACCTCCCGAACCTTGGCGATCATCTCCTCGTGTCGCGGCCAGTTGAGAATACAGGCGACGATATTGGAGGCGTCCACACCCCGGACGCTGGCCAACGCACGGATCACGTCTTCAGGCGGCTCATCGAGGTCGATCAACCCTGCCGGCAGCCCCCCGCCCACCTCAAGCTTGTCCATGTACACGTCCGGTGCGTTGAGCAGCCCTCCCGATTCCGAGAAGGCCACGACAGACATGGCGTTCGAGCCGTCGATGGCCGTGATCGTGGCCCCTTCAAGAGGAGCCACGGCGATATCGATGTCGGGACTATCGCCAGTGCCCACCTTCTCGCCGATGAAGAGCGCAAGCGCGTCATCGCGCTCACCTTCGCCAATCACGACAGACCCATCTATGGCGACACGATTGAGTGTCCGGCGCATTGCATCCGCAGCGACCTCGTCCGCCTGACGTTCATCACCCTTGTCCACGAGCACGGCGGCGGCAATCTCCACAGCCTCGGACGCACGAAGGGCCTCGATGGTCAGGTGGCGATCCAGGGTGTCCTGTTCCGTCATCGGTTCATCAAAGTTGCTCTATGCGGATCATCAGGGGCGGTTCGATGACAAAATCGAGTTCGCTGATTTTCTGGAGAAATTTACGCATTGCCGCCTCGACCGTGACATGGGTTGTCAGAATGACCGGAACCACTTCACCTGGGTTCTGCCCGCGTTGCAACACCGATTCCAGCGAAACGTTTTCGTCTCGAAGAATAGTAGCAACATCGGCCATGACACCCGGCTTGTCGAGAACCATGAGGCGAACGTAGTAAGCCCCCCGATGATCGACCATGGGCACGGCAGGGGTGGCCGTCAGCGACTCAACCGGCACGCCAAACGCCGGCAACACGTTGCCGCGGGCAAGATCGACGAGGTCCGCGACGACCGCGGACGCGGTAGGTCCTTCGCCGGCTCCCCTGCCCTCGTAAACCGTCCGGTCCACAAAATCGCCCTCGGCCACAACGGCATTGAACACGCCTTGAACATGCGCGATCGGTGTATCCTGCAAGACCATGCAGGGATGCACCCGCTGTTCGACGCCATTCGCCGTGGCCTGCGCAATGGCCAGCAGTTTGATGCGGAAGCCCAGTTCGCGGGCATAATCGATATCCACGACACCGATGTTGCGGATGCCTTCGACAAATACCGAATCGAATTCTATCGGCCGACCAAAGGCGAGACTGGTGAGTAGCGCCAACTTATGCGCGGCGTCGATGCCGTCGACGTCCAAACCTGGATCGGCCTCGGCATAGCCGAGCGCCTGAGCCTCTAACAACATCTCGCCAAACTCCCGCCCGGACTCTTCCATCGCAGTCAGGATGTAGTTGCAGGTGCCGTTCAGAATGCCGTAGATGCGTTCGACCCGATTGCCGGCAAGACCCTCTCGCAGCGCCTTGACCACAGGGATGCCGCCCGCGACCGCGGCCTCATACGCGAGACCGACCCCCCGCTGTTCTGCCGTTCGAGCCAGGCGCGTTCCGTGTAGGGCCATCATGGCCTTGTTGGCAGTGACGACGCTCTTGCCCGCGGCGAGTGCGACTTCGGCAACCTCAAGGGCCACGCCGTTCGTGCCGCCTATCAACTCAACGACCACATCGACGCCGCTGTCTCCGGCAAGCTTCAGAGGGTCATCACACCAGCGGACATGAGATAGTTCGACCCCCCGGTCCCGTACCCGGTCACGGGCGGAGACCGCGGCGATTTCGAGGGCCTTGCCGCAACGCTGGGTCAGAAGATCGGATTGTACGTGGAGAAGCTTGACGACGCCGGCACCGACGTTGCCGAGACCGGCGATACCAATCCGCAAAGGCTCAGCCATCGCCGCCACGACCAGTCTGTGCCAGGCACGATTTAGACACTAAAACGCGTAGAAGATCTCTGCACGGCGGTTTCCGGCCTCGCCTTTCGGCATTGACTCGAAGAACACTGGCTGCGAATCGCTGACTGCGGCAATTTGAATGGCGCTCTTGTCGACGCCGAGCTTTATGAGTTCGTTGGCCACCGCAGTTGCGCGGTCAAGAGAGACACGGAAATTGACGATCTTGTGCCGCTGGACAGGAAGATTGCGCGTCCGAGAAGATGCATGCCCGACGATCCGCAGAGCACCACGACGAGCCTTGTAGGCTTCAGCGATACCGCGGATGAGCGCCTTAGCCTTACCGTTCAATCCGGCAGAGCCATTGTTGAAGAATACGATGGCGGGACCAACAGGTGTCGCGGCAAACGACGTCCCCGATGAAGCCGTTGCCTGCGGGGCAGTGCCGGAGGCCGAAATCAAAGTCTGATTGTAGGTCTCTCGTACGATGTCGGGAGCCGAGGTTTGGGACGCAGTTAGTGGTGCCGCTGACGGCCTGACGAACGATGTACCAGCCGGCGCCGTCGTAACGGTGCTGGCGGATTGCGAGAGGGCCTGGGCAAACGCCTGAGCAAGCACATTGTCTGCAGCACCAAGCCCGCTCAATGATGCGAGCCGGGGAGTCGGTTGGGGTGCCGCCCGGACACCGGCAACTGGCGGGGTGGCTTGCGGAACGGCTGGTGCCGACATCGTTGCCGCTACCGGGGCTGGCGTTACGGCCTGGTCTGATTGTACGAGGGAAGGCATGCCGCGAGCCGGTACGCTAACCGCCAAGGGCGGATATGGCGCGGACGGCTGCGTTCCAGATTCCGGTTCCACGATCGGACGGGGTATGAAGGTTGCTGGAGATGCCGTCTGTGATTGTGGGACGGCGGATGGAGGCGGCGCCGGAACCGCGGCCATTTGCGTTCGGCGTGCCGGTCGCAGATCCAGCTTTGGCAGCCGCGCCGTGGCGGGCTTGGATGCCGACGCCATCTTGGGCGCCTGTGTCGCTTGGGAAGCCTGGGCGGTCGCCGCAGGTTGGGGCGGCGGCGTAAGTACCACGGCCGTGGATGCCGGAGCCGTTGAGGGGAGTGGCTCGGGCGCCACCCCGGCAACCTGGGTAGGCAGCGATTGTGGCTTCGGCGTACCGCCGGCCCGCAGAACCTTGTCCGTATATTGTGCGTTTTCACGATCGGCGACGAGACCCCGGGCGACCTGCCGCCGCTCTTCGCTCGACGAGGTCTGTGGCGCCTGCTGGGGGACGTTCTTCAGACTGGGAAAATTCTTTGAATCACTGGCTGCGGTTGCGGATTGACCCTGGGCCTGGCGAACGGCCTCGGCATCCGCCTTGGGTGGCGCATCAGAATTCCCACCGATCCCACTCACCACCGAGTCGTACCAGACAACGGGATTTCCCCAATCCGGTACGAAGGAACAGGCAGAGAGGCTCAACGATACGCCAAGCACAACCACGGTCGCGGTTCTGGCCGCGGCGCGTTCGATGAGCGTATTCTTCCTTATATTCAACCGTGTCATTACCCTGTTCTCCGAATCAGACGTTTCCTAGTCGGCTGCGGCAGTTTGTCCAAATCAATGTCTGTCAAAAACATGGACTGTCCGCAACTTTGGCTGCACGCAATATTGGCATAGCTGTTACCAGTTTGCGCATTATGCCTCAAATTTGATTGTCCGGTTGCACCTCAGATTTCACAAACTTGCCCTTATGAATCCTCTTTGACGCACTTGTCAAAGGGACTTTGAGGTCACTTTAGCTCACTTCTCGTTCGCCAGTGTCCGGCCAGATCACCTGTCGTTCATCTGTACCCGGTAGGTCTGACCAAGACGTGCGTAATGCTCCGCTGCCTCCTTTATGTATTCAAGCTCGTCGGGCCGCAATTCCCGCATTAACCTGGCAGGTGATCCGGACCACAGTTCACCGGCAGGGACACGTTTTCCAGGCGTCACCAAAGCGCCTGCGGCGATCATGGCGCCGCCTTCGACGACCGCACCATCCATCACCGTGGCACTCATCCCGACGTAGGCACCATCCTCCAAGGTGCAGCCGTGGATAATGGCACCATGGCCGATCGTGCAGCCGGATCCGATAAAAGTCCCGTGGGTCCGCCGGGTCACGTGCACAACGGTCCCGTCCTGGATATTTGTACCTAAACCGACCCTGATCTTGTTGACATCACCTCTGAGGGTGACGCCATACCAAAGACTGCAACCACCGCCGACTTCAACATCGCCGATGACTGTCGCCCCGTGCGCGATGAACACATCGTCAGCCACCACAGGCACGGAGTCACCAAACGGCAAGATGAGGCCTCCACCGCAGTTACTCACGGTTGGGGGCTCATGATTGATTTATCACAATTTGGCTCTCATGTTTGATCTCATTTTTGATTCTCAGGGGAACATCGGCTCTTGGGTGAGTCCGGCCGTCTCTTCGAAGCCGTAGGCGATGTTCATGTTCTGCACGGCCTGGCCAGAGCCTCCTTTAACGAGATTATCGATGGCCGATACCAGGATAGCCCTTCCCGGCACCCGATCTGGAAAAACCCCAATCAAACAATGGTTCGACCCGCGAACGTGCCGGGTCGCCGGCACGACCCCGGCATCGACGACGCGCACAAACGGCTCACCCTCATAACGGTCCTGAAGGATCTCACGCAAATCGTCGGCGCTGCTTCCATCGGCGAGATTTACATAGATGGTTGCCAGGATGCCCCTGTTCATCGGCACCAGGTGAGGTGTGAAACTCAGGACCACTGGCTTTCCCGCCGCCTTGGATACTTCCTGCTCGATCTCCGGAGCATGCCGGTGGCTGCCGATGCCGTAAGGGTGAACGCCCTCGGCAACCTCCGAGAACAGGGTCGACTCCTTGAGGGAGCGTCCGGCCCCGGAAACGCCTGACTTGGCATCGATGATTAGACCTTCGCTCTCTATGGCATGACGCTCGATCAGCGGCACAAGAGGCAACAGGCCGGATGTGGGATAGCAACCAGGGCAGGCAATGAGACGGGTTTCGGTCAGGGCCTCGCGTGCGAACTCCGTCAAGCCATAGACGGCCTCCGGCTGCAGGTTCGGCGCCAAATGCTCGTGGCCATACCATTTGGCATATGTATCGAAATCGCTCAGACGAAAATCGGCGGACAAGTCGATGACCTTCACGTCTTTCGAAAGTCCGGCAATGATGTCCTCACGCCGTTCGGCCACCAGTTCATCGACTATGTCGTGCCCGGTGGCGTGCAGCAAACCGGCGATGACCTCCTGGGTCGTGCCGTGAGGCAGCGCGCAGAACACGAGATCGAGATCGATCCCCGCCCATTCCACTTCATCGATATGTAGGAAGTCCGGCAGGCCGAGACTGCCGAGATGGGGAAATACGTCGCCGAGCTGTTGTCCCGCGTGGCGGTCGGCCGTCAACAGGATCAGATCAACGTGCGGGTGATGGGAGAGCAATCGGACGAGCTCGGCGCCGGTGTAACCGCTCGCACCGAGTATGGCGACCCGCAACTTGTTGGTCCCGCTCGTCACAGTCTCAACTCCTTAAGTATCTATTTGGCTCAACTACCACTTGGGCTATTGCCGAACAAAAAAGGGCGCCCGTCAAGGCGCCCCGTGGATTTTCAGGTCTTACGACCGGACGCCTACCTCTTCGAGAACTGGAAGCTCTTTCGTGCCTTGGCTTTACCGTATTTCTTGCGCTCCACAACCCGGGAATCTCGTGTTAGAAAGCCGCCCGACTTCAAGGTTGGCCTCAACGTGGGTTCAAAATTGAGCAGGGCGCGACTGATGCCATGGCGCACAGCGCCCGCCTGGCCAGAGAGGCCGCCACCCTTGACCGTGCACCAAATATCGTATTGGTCCAGACGCGCCGCGGCGACGAGCGGCTGGTTGATGATCATGCGCAGGACGGGGCGTGCGAAATAGCGCTCACCTTCCCGCCCGTTTACGGTCAACATTCCTTTGCCAGGCTTGATCCAGACCCGGGCAACGGCATCTTTGCGCTTTCCCGTCGCGTAAGCGCGTCCCTGCGGATCAATCTGGGGCTCCGGTAGCGGAACATCCTGGGCATCAACGGCAGGAGTGACTTCTTCGGTGGGTGCCCCGCCTGCCGCATTTGCGACGGCGTTACCGAGTTCCTTGAGATCGGTGATCGTCTGTTGTTCGTCCGACATCGTCAGGCTATCCTTTTGTTCTTGGGATTGAGCGCCCCGACGTCCAGGACTTCCGGCTGTTGCGCTTCGTGCGGATGATCCGTGCCCGCGTAAACCTTAAGATTGCTCATCTGGACACGACCGAGCTTATTGCGCGGCACCATCCGCTGCACCGCCTTAAAGACGACCCGTTCCGGATTTCTGCCGTCAAGCCAGTCCGCGGCCTGGCGACTGCGGATACCGCCCGGGTATCCTGTATGCCAGTAGTAGGTCTTGTCCGACCGCTTGCGCCCTGTCATCCGGACCTTGTCCGCATTGATGACGATGATATTGTCACCGCAATCGATATGGGGCGTGTACGTGGGCTTATGCTTCCCGCGAAGACGCATTGCGATGATTGACGCCAAGCGGCCAAGAACGACGCCTTCGGCATCCACGACGACCCACTTCTTGTCCACATCCGATTGCTTGGCTGAAAATGTCTTCATGGTTCTAGTAACGCCTGGGTTCTGGTAACGCCTGGAACTGGGCTATCTGAAATTCTGTGATCGCCGAGCGATGTCACCATCGCGCGACGGCGGCGGAGTATGCCATACCCGCCCGTCAAGTCAACGGAGTAATATGCATGGACTTATGATTTTTCGGCAACAAATCAATTAGTTAGATAGAGGTTTTCAGATACCCCACTCTATTTCCACGGCTAATTCCCGACTTCTGGTGGAATCGAATAGGTTGCCGTGACGTGCGCCACGGGTTCGGCATCGCCATCACTGAACAGCGAGACTTCGCCAACCGCCAGACGCTTACCCAGCTTGAGAATCCGCCCTTCGGCAACGATATCCACCATCAACGGCCGACGCAGGAAATTGCAATTCAGGTTCGTCGTAACGGCAAACTCGACCGGACCAATCATGCTCAGCACGACCGCGTACATCGTCGCATCCGCCAACCCCATCAAGGCCGGTCTGGCAACGGTGCCGCCAGGCCGCAGATGCTGCTCATCAACCGGCAGCCGCATCCGGGCGCTTCCGTAACCGATTTCCTCGACCCGGTAGCCCATCAGAGCGGCAAACGGCAGCTTGTCCGCCGCGAGCGCGTTGAAGGCTGCGATGGTGATCCTCGGCTCAGACAATCGGAATTCTAGTTCCCCTGCGGCACCGTACTTCTGACGGAGACGAACCTCCATATTCGATTATGAGAATGGATTCCAGTTATGAGGTCCCGATGCCATCGCCAAAATGTTAGAAGAGTGAAAACAATAAGGCAGCGCGCACGGGACGTTGGCCGCACCGTTGCTCCCAAGCTATGATCGGCTGGAATTCTCAAACATTCGGTACAACTTTCAAAACTCAAGATGGACCACGAAAATTATCCAGAGTCGCTGCTGCGGCAGATCCTGAAGGATACCAAGACCATCGCCATGGTGGGCTCAAGCGACAATTGGGTGCGGCCCAGTTTTTTCGCGATGAAGTATTTGCAATCCAAGGGGTATCGCGTGATTCCCGTGAATCCCAAGGCGGTGGGAAAGGATATTCTCGGCGAGAAGGTTTATGCCAGCCTCAAAGACGTCCCTGAAAAAATCGATATGGTCGACATCTTCCGCAATTCGGACGCCGCCGGTGTCATCACGGATGAGGCTATAGAGATCGGAGCGCCCATAGTCTGGATGCAACTCGGCGTCCGCAACGACGAAGCTGCCGCGCGTGCCGAAGCCGCGGGTCTGACCGTGATCATGGACCGCTGCCCCAAGATCGAGTACGGCCGGCTGAACGCAGAATTGGGCTGGAGCGGCATCAATTCCGGCGTCATATCTTCGAAGCGATTCAAGAAACCGGGCGCACCGGGCCGCCCTGGCAGATTCTCCAGCAGGCGCCCCTGAATCCAGACGGTCACACAGGCGCCCACCCCCACTATCTGAGGTCAGATCACGATGAGCGAGACTCCCGAACAACCCGACGACGCATCAACGGGCGACGATGACGAGTTCCAGGAATACGGGTTTGATACTCTGGCGATCCATGCCGGCGCAGCACCGGACCCGACAACTGGTGCCCGCACGACCCCGATCTATGCCACCGCGTCCTACGTCTTCGACGACGTCGAACATGCGGCCTCACTATACAATCTTCAGACGTTCGGGTTCATCTATTCACGGCTGACGAATCCGACCGTCTCGGTACTTGAGGAACGACTCGCGGCCTTGGAAGGTGGACGCGGTGCGGTGGCCTGCGGCTCCGGCCACGCGTCTCAATTGCTCACCTTCTCGACACTACTCACGGCAGGGGATGAGTTCGTCGCGGCGCGAAATCTTTACGGTGGCTCGATCACGCAGTTCAGCTACGTCTTCAATAATTTCGGCTGGAAGTGCCACTTCGTCGATCCGACCGACCCGGAGAATTTCCGCAAAGCGTTGACACCCAAGTGTAAAGCCATCTTCTGTGAAAATCTGGCCAACCCGGGGGGCATCATCGTCGACATCGAGAAAGTCGCCGACATCGCCCATGAAGCCGGCATCCCCCTGATCGTCGACAACACCATCGCGACGCCCTACCTGTGCAATCCCTTCGACTGGGGCGCCGACTTGATCACCCATTCGCTGACCAAGTACCTCTGCGGCCATGGCAATTCACTGGGTGGCGCGGTGATCGAATCCGGCAAGTTCGACTGGGCCCAAAACGACAAGTTCCCGGCCCTCAACCAGCCCAACGAGTCCTATCACGGCATGACGTTCTACGAGACGTTCGGAGATTTCGGCTTCACCATGCACGCCCGCGCCGTGGGCTTGCGCGACCTCGGACCGACGCTCTCCCCCTTCAACGCGTTCCTGATCATTACTGGGATCGAGACCTTGGGTCTGCGCATGGATCGGCACATCCGGAACGCGCAAGAGGTGGCGGAATTCCTCGAGATCCATCCGAAAGTGAAGTGGGTTTCCTACGCCGGTCTCAAATCCAGCGAGTTCTACGATCTTGGGCAGAAATACATGCCGAAGGGCCCTGGTGGCCTGTTCACCATTGGACTTAAGGGCGGCTATGAGGCCGGCATCAAGGTGGTGGAAGCCTGCGAGCTGTGTTCGCATCTTGCCAACGTGGGCGACACGCGAACCCTCATCCTGCACCCGGCATCGACCACCCACCGCCAACTCACCGAGGAACAACAACGGGCGTCGGGTTCGGGACCCGAAGTCGTCCGGCTATCCATTGGCCTGGAGACGGCCGCCGACATCATCCGCGATCTCGATCAGGCTCTCTCGGCAGCCTAGACCTCAATCGTGCCAGGCTGGGTGCCAGGCACGATTTGATTTGGGGTTTCCGCTCTCACGTCGATGGGCGAGAATTATTGTAGGCATCCCAAATTCCAGGAGTATGAACGTGACTTTTGCCGGTATCAGCTATCTCGCGGTTCTCATCGCCGCCGTCGCGGCATTTGCCTTCGGTGCAGCCTGGTATGGGGTCCTCGGCAAGCGCTGGATGGCCGCCGTCGGTATGACGGAACAACCCACGCCGTCACCGGCGCCGTTCATCATTGCCTTTGTCTGCCAGTTGTTCATGGCCTGGATGCTGGCGGGTGTGATCGGTCATCTCGGCGATGTTTCGATCACAACCTCCCTGCTCTCGGCAGTGGCCGTCTGGAGCGGGTTCGTTCTGACCACGATGGTGGTCAATCACCGCTTTCAAGGCGCGACATGGTCGCTGTCGGTTATCGACGGCGGCCGCTGGCTTGGCGTCCTGCTCATCATGGGCCTGGTGATCGGTCTATTCGGCGTGTGATCCCTGGCCGATCTCTGACTCGGAGTCGGACTCCGAGTCAGTCTGGAACGTGTGAAGACCGCTCAGAACGCTGAGCCCTCTTGCTTGAGAAACCTAATTTCCTCCGGCGTGCTCTCCCGGCCCAAAATGATGTTGCGATGGGGAAAGCGGCCAAACCGTTCGACGACGATGAGATGTTGTCGGGCGAAACCCTGCAGGAGTTCGTTCTCGGTCCGCCCGTCGGCCAGCCTGACGCACTCTCTCTGATCTTCCTCGTTTTCGCTGTGCATCAGCGGCAGGTACAGGAACTGCCGGTGATGATCGGTGAACGACGGGTCGGTGTCGTCGCCCCGCACCAGTGCCGCCCGCGTTACACCCAGCGCCTTGGCGTCGCTCGCAAAGGATTGTTCGCTGTCACGGGATATGTTGCGGGAAAATTGATCGAGCACGATCACCAAGGCCAGCGCATCGAGGGGCGTCTACTACCAAATATCGAGAGATCCTCCGATGGCGGCATCGTAGGTGTCGCCGAAACGCTTCGCCACGCGCGTCGAAGTCGATGTTCTTGGCAAACCAGTCTTCCGGCGTGCATTCATCAAAACAGAACGCCAGGATGTCCTCGGGAGTCCGAGTCATATGTTGGAGGCCGCTCTGGTGAGTAAAACGTCGGCAGTGATCAAATGTCAGAACTCCGTATCTTTGCGGATGACATATGTATAGATGCTATCATCTTCATCTGCCGAGATGAGCTCCTGCCCCGTCGTTTCACAGAACAGCCGAATGTCGATGTAGGATGTTGGGTCCGTGGCCTGAACAGTCAGCGTCTCGCCGACGGCAACATCCTTCAAGGCCAGCCGCGTCCTGATCAACGGCATGGGACAGTTGAGCCCCTTGGCATCCAACGTTGACCCCATCACGCGTATCCCCCGTTATACCCGCAGTTGTGGAAATACCGAGACATTCCCCATCTGTCTGAGCGCAGTCTAGAACAATTCTTGCGAATCATGCCGGCAGCGAGCAAAATCATGGAGATGGCGACCGTGCTGGTGACCCGCTTGATCTGGACACGTTCCTGGGCGACATCGTCGAACGTCTTGCCAGTTGCAGTCAGGCGCTCGGCTTCGACGCGCAACGCAATCTTCTGCATTTCGCGCGCATGAGGACCCGGATGGTAGATGCCGGGGTTGAGCGTCTTCTCCGGGACATCCGAGCGCAGGCTAGTGCGCCAATCGGGCGACCACAGGGCCAGACAGCCAGCGAGGATCACACCGAACCAACCAGCCATCTGGTACAGCATGCACGCGAGGCCGATGCAGACGAGCAGGCGCAGGTACGCGATCAACTTCGCTTGATTGTCAGTGAGCCACATGCCGCCGCCTCGCTCCTGAATAGTGCCGCAGTTCCACCCTTCAAAGTCGGCTCGACGATCCCCACATCATAGGGGATGGTGAATATTTGCGAAATTGGGTTCAAAAACAGGGTTGGGCTCATCGTCCGGCCCTGTAACGTGAAGCGCACCTCATGCCCCGCCTAGGTACAATTATCTTCGCTTCCGCGTTTCTTGCCGTTGCAACGGCTGGAGCCGGGGCCATGTGGTGGCAATCGATTCCCGAAGTCACCGTTGGATCGCCAACCCGCGGCCTGGCGGTTCAGGCGGTCTACGCGACAGGCAACGTCGAGCCCGTTCACTGGGCCAAGGTCACGCCGCTCGAGCGCGGACGCATCGTTGAACTCTGCAAGTGCGAGGGCCAGCAGGTCAAGAAAGGGGCCTTCCTGGCCCGGCTCGACACAGGCGAACTCGAGGCCCAGGTCCGCGAGCTCAAGGCACGGGAACAATTCGCCGAGGACGAGGTCGGGCGTTACCGCTCTCTGTGGGAGAAGCGGACGATTAGCCGGCAGGCCTATGAGCGGGTGGTGAGCGATCATGACCAAGCCCGTGCGGCCGTCGCGGCGGCGCGTGAACGTATCGAGCACCTCATGCTGCGTGCGCCCATGGACGGCACGATCCTACGCCGTGACGGCGAAGTCGGCGAAGTCGTGGATTCAGGACAGGTGTTGTTCTGGGTGGGCCGCCCTGTGCCGCTCTGGATCATCGCCGAAGTGGATGAAGAGGACATTCCCCTCGTCACCGTCGACCAGAAAACCCTGGTCAGGGCCGACGCCTTCCCTGGCCAAGAGCTCCGGGGATCGGTCAGTCAGATCACCCCTAAGGGCGACCCCGTGAACAAGAGCTATCGCGTGCGCATCCGTCTACCCGAGGGTTCACCGCTGCGGATCGGCATGACAACCGAGGTCAATATCGTGGTGGCTGAAAAGACGGATACGCTGCTAATCCCCGCCGCCGCCGTCCGCAGAGACCAGCTGTTCGTGATCGAAGGAGACCGGGCCGCAATGCGTGAAGTGGTCATCGGCATTCGCGGCGACGCATTCCTCGAAGTGTTATCCGGTCTCGACTTGGATGAGAGGCTGGTGCTCGACAGCCCCATGGATCTCGAAAATGGCGCGCGGATTCGAATAGCAGGCAAGGATTCACTGTGGGCGTGGCTATCGACATTGCGCTAGCGCACCTGAAGGGGCGCAAACGCCAGACGGCGGTTTCGGTCGCGGGAGTCGCGATGGGAGTCGGATTCTTCGTTGCAGTCGGCTCACTGATGGAGGGCTCCCAGCAGGATTTCATCTCCACGCTGATCAACGCCGCACCCCACATCACCGTGAAGGACGAGTTTCGCGACCCGCCTCTGCAGCCCGTCGAGCGGCTGTATCCGGGCGCCGCCATCAGGATCGACGGGCTCAAGCCCAAAGATGAAATCCGCGGCATCCGGCGGGCGCGGGCCCGCGTTGCGGCGCTTGATGCCCGCGCGGGACTGGATGCAGCGCCGACATTGCGGGGCCAGGTCGTCATGCGGTACGGCGCCAAGGACGTCTCCGCGACCTTGATCGGCATCGAGCCTGATCGCGAGCGCCGCGTCTCACAGATCGAGAGCGATCTCACGGCGGGGGATCTCGAATCTCTCCATACCGCGGCCAACGGCGTCATCCTGGGCAGCGGGCTGGTGCGTAAGCTCGGCGTGCGCGTCGGTGAGACATTGGCGACCACGGCACCGACCGGTGTCCGCCTGCTGATGAAAGTCGTGGGCACCTTTCATACGGGCGCCGTCGCGGTGGACTCGTTCCAGGCCTATGCGCTGCTTAAGAAGGTCCAGGTCCTGCAGGACCGCCCGAACGTGATCAACGAGATCCGGGTCAAGGTCGACGACATCTACGCCGCCCGTTCCATCGCACGCTCGATAGAGGCTCAGTTCGGCTACAAGACGGAGTCATGGGAGGAAGCAAACGAGGACCTGCTCGAGGTGCTGGTCATCCGTAACGCCATCCTCTACTCGGTGGTGACCGCGATCCTCATCGTCGCCGGCTTCGGCATTTTCAATATCATCTCCACGGTGACTTTTGAAAAGGCGCGCGATATCGCAATCCTCAAGTCGCTCGGGTTCCTGGAACACGACGTGCGCGGCATCTTCCTCGGCCAGGGCTTCGTCGTCGGATTGTGTGGCGCCATCATCGGCTGGGCTCTCGGCTTCGCCCTGATCGGCGTCCTCGGCTCCATCGAATTCGAGATCGAGGCTTTTACCCAGCGCTCCGGACTGCCGCTTTACTACGGACCGTTCTACTACGCCGTCGCCGGCGTGCTCGCCATCGTCTCGGCGATGCTGGCGGCCTACGTCCCAGCCCAGCGCGCCTCGCGTCTCAATCCGGTCGACATCATCCGCGGCGCTGCCTGATGGATAAATGGTGTCAGACCTCATTTTATGCGCCATGACCGCGCCGACAATCGAAGCCCGTAAGGTAACCCGGGTCCTGCCGGGCGAGGTCCCCGTTACGTTGGTCCGGGAGGCGGATGTCACGATTCAAGCTGGGGAACTCGTCGCCGTGCGCGGGCCGTCGGGTTCGGGCAAATCGTCCCTGCTCTACCTGCTCGGCCTGCTCGACCGGCCGACCACCGGGACGATCTTGATCGAGGGGCGCGAGACCGAGCGGATGGACCAGGATGACCTCGCTGAAATCCGGCTCGAACGGCTAGGCTTCGTCTTCCAGTTCCACTTTCTGCTGCCGGAATTCTCGGTCATCAAGAACGTGCAGATCCCGATGCGCCGGCTCGGCCGATTGTCGAACGGCGACATGCGCACCCGCGCCATGAGTTTGATTGCTGCGCTCGGCCTTGAAGCGGAGCGTGACAAGTACCCCGACCAGCTTTCGGGAGGACAACGCCAGCGGGCCGCCATTGCCCGGGCACTTGCCAACGACCCGTCGATCATCCTTGCCGACGAACCCACGGGAAACCTTGACAGCAAGAACGGCGCCATCGTCTTCGACATCTTCACCCGGCTCGCCCGCGAAGAGGGCCGGACCGTCGTCACGGTTACCCACGATCCCACGCTGGCGGCCCGCTGTGACCGCGAGATTCGTATCGTCGACGGACGAGTGGGCGTGTCTTGAGTCGATGGCTGGCTGATTCCTCTATAAGTCTTCGACGTAGCGGATCATCCGCTTGCGCATCTCCTGGTCCGGCAGGCGTCCGCGATGTGCGCCCATGTTTTCGTGCATATGCTCGACTTGCGACGTCGCCGGAATGGCACGGGTGACCACCGGGTGGGAGACGATGAACTTCAGGAAGAACTGGGCCTAATTTACACAGTCGATCTCGCCCGCCCAGTTGGGAAGCGGGTGCCCTCCGACGTGCCGAAAGAGCCCGTCCCGCTGGAAGGGCCGATTGACGATCACTGCGAGTCCCCGTTCAGCCGCAAGCGGCAGCAAGCGGCGTTCTGCCCAGCGGTCGAGGATATTGTACGTAAACTGGACGAATTCGAGAGGCTGAGTCGTCATCACCTTCTCGAAGTCGGCGTGCTTGCGGCCATGGGACGTGGTGATGCCGATGTAACGGGTGCGCCCTTCTTCTTTGTCCTTGAGCAGCGTCTCCAGGTGCCCTTCCCAATTCACCAGATTATGAATCTGCATCAGGTCGAAGCGGTCGGTGCCCTAGAAACCGCGCGATTTGGCCATCTGACCGACACCGAGCGCCCGTATGGGGGTCCACACCTTGGTTGCCGAGAACAGCGCCGGCATTTCCCCCAGGCGTGACAGGCAGTATCCGATGACCTCCTCGGAAGAGCTGTACATCGGCGACGAATCGATCGTGCCGCCGCCCAATTCGAAGAAGGCCCGCAAAACCTTCACACGTTAATCGCGCAGCGCCCGATTGCCGCCAACGCTGAAGGTCTGCCACGACCCCATGCCAATGGCGGGCAGATGCTCGCCGGTAGCCGGAATGGCACGCTTCAAGATAGTTCGTGACGGGGCGGCGAGGACAGGAGCAAGCGGCACTGACGCGCCAAGGGCAGCCAGGGACGCCAGCATCGTACGACGGCTCAATTCATGTCGGGTACGCGGCAAATTCATTGCTCGAATTTCCAGGAAGACGGACCGTGAATTCTAAACCGCCGTCAACCTGCCCGACACATCATATTTTCCGGAGCGAAGCGAATTGCCGGCATATACTCCACCGGGGAACTGTCCTCTCACGCCTGCGGAACACACCCACATGGAACAACCTGTCAGCATCATCTCCCTCGCGGTGGTCGACCTCGACCGAAGCATCGCCTTTTACGAAAAGCTTGGATGGACCAGGTCCTTCGCGGCCGCCGAAGGCATCGCCTTTTTCCAAATCGGTGGCCTCGCCTTTTCATTGTATCCGCACGACAACATGGCCCGGGACATCGGCATCCCGGTTGAAGGTTCAGGATTTTCCGGCGTCGCCCTTGCCCACAACACGCGCGCACGAGAGGGCGTCGATGCGGCCCTTGGCGAAGCCGAACAGGCCGGCGGCGACATCGTGAGAGCGGCGACCGATCAGTTCTGGGACGGCTACGCGGGGTGCTTTTCCGACCTCGACGGCCACCTCTGGGAAGCCGCCTGGAATCCCCACTTCCCGATTGCCGATGATGGCAGCATCACGCTGCCCGCTTAAATTCCAACTTCGAGGATCAAAACCATGTGTGATACCGCTCACGAACCTCTCGGCACCTGGCAGGGCTGGATCGATGTACCCGAACCGGTGATCAGCACCGCGACCGGCGGCTGGATCGATCTCACCCACGTGTTCAGCGAATCCATGCCCAAGGTGCCGCACGTCTCGTCGCCAAGCTTTCCCATGACCTACCGTCTGCCCGACGACTATTCCAACGTTACCGAAATCCACATGAGCGTCCACACCGGCACGCACCTCGATTCCCCTTTCCATTTCATCAACGACGGCCCCGGCATGGATGAAGTTCCCCTTGAGCGGATGTACGGACCCGGCGTGGTCTGGCACCTGCCCGAGGTCAAGGCTTTTCAGATGATCGAACCCGAGGATTTAATGGCCTGCACACCGGAACTGCGGCTGGGCGACATCCTCCTGCTCGACACCGGCTGGTGGGACAAGTGCGGTGGCACACCCGCGTACGAGCAGTTCCCCTGCCTGAGCCAGGCGGCGGCCGAATGGCTCGTCGAGAAACACTGCAAGCTCGTCGGCATCGACAACGGCACGCCCGAGATGGCGATGGAAAAGCGGCCCGAAGGCTGGAAATGGCCGGTGCACCACACGCTGCTGTCACAGGGCGTGCTGGTCGGAGAGTTCGTCCGCAATATGAAGGTATTGGCTGGACAGCGCGTAGAGATCATGTTCCTCGCCCTCAACCTCGCGGGCGCCGACGGCGCCCCGGCCCGCGTCATCGCCCGCCCAATCGCTTAGATCACCCGGTTGACGAGCAGGGATTGGACTCAGCCCCCCTTCCACGCTTCAATTGCCCCAGATTCCAATCGTATCCCAAGGGAGACACCACGATGAAATTCGGCATTCATTTTCCGCAGGCTGAAATCGGTGCGGACTTTAACGTCATCCGCGATTTCGTCCAGACGGCCGAAGAGCTCGGCTTCAACCACGTCAACGTTCCTGACCACGTCATCCAGACGCAGACACCGCGAGGGCCCCTGCCCCTTGCCAACAACTACACGACGTCATTTCCCCATCACGAGACGATGACGACCCTCGGCTTCATCGCTGGGGTGACGACGACCCTTGGACTCAGTTCGGCCGTCATCATCATGCCCCAGCGCCCCGCCGTGCTGACCGCCAAACAGGCGGCCCAGCTCGATGTGCTGAGCGGCGGCCGTATGCGGCTGGCGATCGGCATCGGCTGGAACGAGCCTGAATATGAAGCCCTCGACATAAACTTCCGCACCCGGGCCAAACGTATGGAGGAACAGATCGAGGTCTGCCGCAAGCTGTGGACGGAGCAGCACGTCACCTACAAGGGCGAGTGGCATACGATCAACGACGCAGGCCTCGCGCCCATGCCCATTCAGCGGCCGATCCCGATCTGGATCGGCGCGATCGCCGACCCGGCGGTGCGCCGCACAGGACGTCTCGCCGACGGCTGGCTGGTCATCGCCATGGATCAGCCGGGTGACGCGACCAAAGCCAAATTCGAGAGTTTCTACGAAGCGGTACGGGAAGCTGGCCGCGATCCGGCATCGCTGGGAGTGGAGGCGACTGTTTGGGCCGGTGACGACAGCCCCGACGATTGGGCGAAAACGGCCCAGGCCTGGGTTGATATGGGCGCGACGCAGCTCGTGTTCCGGCCACGGGGCCAATTGCCCGCGATCCAGAATGCCATCCAGGCCTTCGCGCCGATCATGAAGGACCTTTAGAAAGCCGCCACAAGGCACCTGACTCCAGTGGTGGAATGACAACCTTCACCATCGGCCATAGCAAAAATCCGGCGCGCGAGTTCTTCGGAAAACTCTCGAACGCCGGGGTCCGGCGGGTGATCGACGTTCGACTCAAGAACACGTCGGCACTGGTCGGCTACACCCGCAAGGACGATCTCGCGTATCTGTTGGAGTCGTTTGCGGGCATTCATTACGTGCACGCGCCCGAGCTGTCTCCCGACGAGAACCTCTTTGGCGATTACAAGAAGAAAGGGTTGCCGTTGGCCGACTTCGAGCGACGTTTCCTGGCCCTCATGGAAGCCCGTGAAATCGAGAAGAAGGGCGATCCTGTGCTGTTGGAGAACACCTGCCTGCTGTGTGCCGGAAAGACGCCGCACCGGTGCCACCGCCGCCTCATCTTGGAGTATCTGCAGGACAAGTGGGGCACGCCTCTGGATGTCGTCCATCTGTAATTGAGTTGGTCAACTTGCTGGGGCGGCGAACTTGCCGACCGCGGGGACTTCGGCCTCGTACCAACGGCCGTAGCGGTTGGCCAGGAAGTCCTCCAGCCTCACTTCCTCCTGACGAACGACCCCCCGTTGCGGCAACTCGCCGGTACAGACCAGATCGACCACGGCGCACATCCCGGCAGCCGTCGTCACCTGGATGGTGCTGCGCGGTGCACCCCCGATTTCCGCCAGATAGATCTTCCGCGCGAAAGACTCCTGCATGAGCTGGCCGCCGCGCTCGCCGGTGACCGAAACGAAGATCAGGACGACGTCCTGCGTAGTCATCAGCACCGCGTGTTCGAGCACGTCCTTGAACATGTCGCACCGTTCGCAGAGGCGCAGTTCCCGGGCCAGCAGCCATACCAGGTCGCGATGGCCATGATAGCGTACGGTCTTGTAATCGAGATGGGTGACCTTGCCGTTGAACGTTTCGCACAGCGTGCCGAGCCCGCCCGAGGTGTTGAATGCTTCGTACGTGATGCCATCCAACGAGAAGGTCTCGTAGCCGTTCAGCGCGCGCACTTCCATGCGCCAGCCGTCAGCGATCACTTCGCACGGATTGCAGTATTCATTGATCAGCCCGACCGTGCTCCAGGTCAGGTTGTACATCAGGGCGTTGGCCGGGAATTGTGGGAGTGCGCCGACGCGCATCTGGATCGAATGCACTGAGTCGAACCGGCGCGCCAGATCGTGCGCAACAATCAAAATGAAGCTCGGCGCCAAGCCGTATTGCGGCATGATGGCGGAGCGCACATCGGCGCCGGCGCCTTTACATGGCGCATGCTTTCGACGTCCTCGGTGAGGTCAAATTAATGGGCGCCCGCATCCTTCGCTGACTCAGCCAGGGGAACATTCAGGTCATAGGTAAGAGCGCTGATCACGGCGGTCACGCCATCGATGACGCGGCGGCGCTCAACCGCATCCGTAATGTCCAGGGCCTCGGTCACGATGCGGGCTGCCGCGACTTCACGCAGCGCCTCTTCGTGTGCGTCGATGACTTTAAGGTCCCAGTCGCCGCTCTCGTGCAACATCGCCGCGATGGTGCCGCCGATCTTGCCGGCACCGGCGAGGAGTACCCGGGTCATCGTTCACCTCCTCTCCCACTCGTCATGGGATGCAACTTCAAGAAACTAGTGAATCCGTGATGAGGCAAGGTTGCGCGATATCTGTTGCACGGAGGGCCCTGGGGCGGGAGCATTGTCAAACCTTCATCTACGAATCGGTGTCTCAAGTTGTTCGAACTCTATCTGACTGTCTGCGGCGTATCCTTCCTTGCCGCCACGCTGATCCCGATGTCTTCAGAAGCAGTCCTGGCGAGTCTGGTCGCGGCGACGGACCAGGACGTCTACGCTCTCTGGGCGCTTGCGACCGCCGGAAACACACTGGGTGGCGTGGTCAATTGGACCCTCGGCCTTTATTGCCTGCGTTGGCAGGACCGAAAGTGGTTCCCGTTCAAGATCGACCAACTCCACCGGGCACAGAGATGGTTTTCGCGTTACGGCACTTGGACTTTGTTATTGGCGTGGGTGCCTATCGTCGGTGATCCCCTGACGTTCGCGGCCGGAGTCCTACGTGTGAGGTTGCCTGTCTTTGTGATGTTTGTCGCCGCCGGGAAAGGTGCGCGATACGCCATAGTCGTTGCGGCGGCCCAATTATTCACGTGGTAACAGGGCTTAAACCAATCCAGCGTCCTTCTGCGGCCTCCTGACGTATCGCGTAATCGCCACGAGTTCGTCATCGGTCACGCCAGGCACAGGCTTCATATCCCAAAAATTCCAGTGGTGCTGGCGTGCCCCACGCCGTGGCGCCGGCAGGAACGTGACGTCGCCGTGATGTTGTCCAGGGTGATAAACGCAATGGATGAACGTGGGGCCCTTGTCTGTGCCCCTGGCATCCATTCCGTGACAGCTTGCACAATAGCGTTCAAACGCCAACTGGCCCGTCTCCGCCGCCAGCGGCTTACGCGGCTCTCCCAAAAGCAGCACCAAGAGCAAGGTGGCAAAGACAATACCCAAGGTCGTGCATTTCATCGTTCCCTCCATCCTCCGGTAGAGGGGCATAATACACGAGCCAGCCGATACTGAAGGAGACGCACCATGACCCTCAACAAAATCCTCAGCGACCTCGATATCGATCCGGGCCTCGTGTCCGGCGGTAATCTGTCCGTCATCACGCTGATCGACGGGACCGAGATCGGCACCGTACAAAGTGACGACTCGGAAACAACGGAAGCGAAGATCGCGCTCGACAAGCGCCTTCAGAGCGTGGCGGTCTGTGCCCGCTCCTCAGCGCGGCGAATTTATCCGTTTGCTCGGGGAGGAACTCCGTGCGTATCGAGATGCGCTTGGCCGCCTTGTGAGTCTGGAGAACGGCAAGATCCTGGCCGAGGGAATCGGCGAGGTCCAAGAGATGATCGACATCTGCGACTTCGCCGTCGGCCTCTCACGCCAGCTCTACGGGCTCACCATGGCCTCCGAACGCCCGGGGCACCGCATGATGGAAACCTGGCATCCGCTGGGACCCGTTGCCGTCATCACCGTCTTCAATTTTCCGGTCGCGGTGTGGTCCTGGAACGCGGCGCTCGCCATGGTTTGTGGCGACTCTGTGATCTGGAAACCTTCGGAGAAAATGCCCATCTCCGCGGTGGCCTGCCAGCGGCTTTTCCATAAAGCGGCAGAGCGGTGCGGCGAGATACCGGATGGTTTGCTCGAAGTCGTCATTGGCGGCCGCGATCTCGGCGAAAAACTCGCCGCGGACCCGCGAATTCCACTCGTCAGTGCGACGGGCAGTTGCCGCATGGGCAAAGAGCTGGCGCCTGTCGTCGCCGCGCGTTTGGACCGCACCCTTCTCGAACTCGGCGGCAACAACGGCATGATCGTGGCACCTTCCGCCGATCTCGATCTTGCCGTACGGGGAATCCTCTTCAGCACGGTTGGCACGGCCGGCCAGCGCTGCACGACGCTCCGTCGTGTCATCGTCCGCGAGGAAATTAGCGACGAATTGCTCGTCCGGCTCAAGAAGGCCTATGCCCAGGCGACCATCGGGTCTCCGCTCGACGATGGCATCCTCCTCGGTCCGCTGATCGACAAACATGCATACGAATCTATGCAGGCCGCGCTTGCTCAGGCGCGCGTCGATGGTGGCATCGTCACGGGTGGCCAGCCACAGGAAAACCAGAACGCGGAGGCCTATTACGTCGTGCCCGCGATTGCTGAGATGCCAGCCCAAACCGATCTGGCGAAGGAAGAAACCTTCGCGCCCATCCTCTACGTCATACGCTATCGGGACTTCGATGCGACAATCGCGATGCATAACGATGTCCCCCAGGGCCTCTCCTCCTGCATCTTCACACGCGATATAGGGGAAGCTGAGACATTCCTGTCGTCTGCGGGCTCCGATTGTGGATTGGCAAACGTCAACATCGGCCCCTCAGGCGCCGAAATCGGGGGAGCGTTCGGAGGAGAGAAGGAAACTGGTGGCGGCCGCGAATCGGGCTCGGACGCGTGGCGCAGCTATATGCGCCGGGCGACGAACACGATCAACTATTCGAACGCGCTGCCGCTGGCCCAGGGGATCTAGTTCGGGGATGAATGAATTCAAACTACCGGGCTACTAAACGGCCCGCTTAGGCCTCCGCAAAGTTCGCACTTCAGGCGGTGCCGGATCTGGGCGAAGCCCCGCTCCGGCACCGTGCCGACGTTAAGTTTCGGTGCCGGAGCCCTTCGGGGTCCGGCACCCTAAGACTCTTTGCAAACCTCGGTGAACAGCGAGCTAACTCCGGCCGACCAGGCCGTCCGACATCAGTTGCTCGATCGAGCCCTCGATCGCCTTGAGGGTCAGCTCGACATCTTCATCGGTGTGCGCTGCAGACGTGATGCCGCCCAGATGCGACATATTGTTGATGCCGCGATCCAGGAGCGCCTGCTGATAGGCGTAGACCGTGGATGCCGGTATTCCGCGGACATCTTTGGGCGTCAGCCCTTCGACGGAATCCCGTGACGGGGTATCGCCGAAATGGATGTGGTAAGTCGATGCTTCGCCATAAGCCGCGCCGGCGACCTGATGCTCTTCGAGGATGACCCGAATTCCATCGCGAATCTTCTGAGCGACCGCATTGGCACGTTTGTGCGGCTCACCTGTTTTGACGATCTTCAGGGTCGCGACCGCCGGAGCCGCGACGATGGGCGCCCCATTGAAGGTGCCTTTATGAACGACTTTTCGGTCGGCATGTGTCGTCGTGCGCGGATTGAGCACCTCCATGATGTCGGCCTTGCCACCCAATGCACCGCCTGGATTGCCGCCGGTGACGATCTTCGCCATGCAGGTCATGTCGGGAATGATACCGGTGAGTCCCTGCACGCCGCCCGGGCTCCACCGGAACCCCGTGATGACCTCATCGAAAATGAGAACCACACTATACTTGTCCGACAGGTCCCTGAGATCCTGCAGGAACCCTTCGGGCATGGGAACCGACCCCCAATTCGCGCCGGAGGCTTCGACGAAGATACCGGCGATTTCCGGATCGGCCTTGAGTTTTTCTTCCACCCGCGCCGGATCGGTGGGAAGAACGACCATCGTCTCCGCGGCACCCGGCACGACACCGTGGCCCGGGGCCTCATCATATGGGGTTTCCGAGCCGGTGATCGTGAGATCGCTCCAGCCGTTATAGTGGTTTTGAAAGCGAATGATTTTGGTCTTGCCGGTGTAGGCACGTGCGACGCGAGCCGCCAGCGCTGTCGCTTCCGAGCCCGAAGCCACAAACCGGACCCGCTCTGCCGAGGGGATCAATTCCTGGATCAGTCCGGCCCACTCGACCTCCAAGGTATGGCAGCTCGCGGTATAGGTTCCGAGCGACGCCTGCTCCTGAATGGCCTTCACCACGTCAGGGTGCGCATGGCCGAGCAGCAGCGAGGCACTTCCCATCGAATAGTCGATGTATTCATTGCCCTCGACATCCCACATCCTGGACCCCTTGGCGTGGCTGATGTAGATCGGATCGTCGGCCTTGCGGCGATTCGGATGGGAAAGCCCGCCCGGCATCACTGCCAATGACTGTTCCCAAAGTTCCTTCTGCGTATGCGAGGTATCGGCCGTTGAAGACATGTCGCCCTCTCTTGAATGAAGTACCCGAGGTTTGGCCGGGTCAATGAGCACGTATGATGGCACAGGAGACCCGGGAGAACCAGAGCGAACAGGTGCTTCAGGCCACTGCCTGTCGGTCGAAGAGCACATGAATATTAACCTCGGCACGGTGGCGTCAAAGTCTAGGCGGCAGCGCGGCGCAAATAGTCGATGCCAGAAGATTTTGGAGATCGGAATCTCCCTCTTCGGTCCGAATATCGAATTCAGCCAACGCAGGCAAGGGACCATGATCGCAGCGTGCTACTTGTCTTGCCGGCACGCTGTGCACCGTTCCCTCGGCCACTTGGTTGCCAGATGTGTCGAAGGCGGACGACTCCGTGATCCGCTGCGTGACCTTGTCGTAGCGTTCACGGATCACTTTGACCGCCTGCACATAGTGGCGTTTTGCCAACGACTGAGCCTTCTCGAGCGCCGCCTCCCGTTCGTCCCAACCGAATTCGCACGCCAACAGCCAGCGGCCGCGTTCCTTCACGTAAATGTCGTAGGTGACGGACATCGACTTATTCTCCCCACTAGAATGTCTAGCCTGTGTTCAGGTTCGTTCAGAGCACTCCTGCCGTGCTGGCTGCTATTTTGGAGCCAGCGAATTTCGCAACATCTATGAGGGAATGTTATTGACCTGTCAGCGGGACTGCCGAAGCCCTTCCGGGAGATGATCGGAGACCGGCCGAACAGTCGTCAGACACCGCCTTCCGCCCCAAGAGGGGACAGATCGGGTATCTCTCCCGAGATTTGTAGAATTCTTGCCCGCCATGCCGTGAGCCTGCTCCCTCAAGAAGTTTCGTAACGCGGCGTACTAATTGATCAGGTGACAAGATTGAGCCTTTGCGAAATCCTCCCTTTCAGCTCACGCCCAATGAATTTTCCCCGATTCGAATAAGTGTGAACCTTGCGTCCTGAAATTCAGATCGCAGGATGCGTTTCGGCGCCGGGCAAGAGCCCTGCCGCCGCCCGGATCGCCTCCATCGCCGACACTATGGTTGCGGGATGGGCCACGCGACGGGAGATGATCTCTCTTTCTGCCGCCTCCTCCGCTGCCAGAAGCACGACTCTGGCCAAGTGTGCGATTTCCGGATAGCCCGCAGTGTCCGCGTCCGACACTACTTTTTGTAATGCACCGATAAACTACTCGGCCAACGCCTTGTCCTGGTTATCCATGACAATTCCCCGGGTTAATACCCATGTGATCACATGGGCCCATTGAAGAGCACGGGGCCTATTTCCGCACCTGTTAGAATTGGTAGTCGACTGACTCGGCGCAACACCATGACGAACCGGTTCAAGATAGGGGCGCTGACATCAACTGTCAGCGAGCCAATGGAGATGGCGAGGTCAGTCCGCCAAACTGGCCGGCAGGAAGGATTTTCCCGGGAAACCTAAGTCTGAATGAGGCCGAGTATCAGGGTCTTGGCCACCGCGTGCGCTTTGCTGTGCACGCCGAGTTTTCGCATGGCATTCTTGAGGTGGTAGTTCACCGTCGCCTCAGAAATCTTGAGGATCATGGATATCTCCCAGGCGGTCTTGCCATGGGCCGTCCATACCAGACACTCAGCCTCCCGCGACGTGGGGTTGATTTGCTCCGAGGCTTCCCGAGAAATCCGCGCCTGCATCTTGCTGTGCAGGTAAATCGACATAAGATGGACTTCGTGCTGGTACTCCGTGACCAACTTATCGAAACTGCGGCCATTTTCGGGAGATGTGACGCTGACCAACGAGAGTTGACCATTGTGACCGTGGACCGGTACGGACAGTCCCTACGTCAGACCGTGTTCGCGAGCCTCATCGAGGACTCGTTGCTCATTCTCCCCCAGGTCTTCCCGATTTTCTAGGTCGCGCCAATTCAAAGGCTCAACGCTTTTGATGCAGGCACTGATTACCGGGTCGTGGCGAAATGACTCGCGGGCGAAGTACCGCTCACGCCACGGCTCAGGGAATGTTGTCACCACGTAGGGCGCAACGAGGTCGTGCATGAGGGTTGTGTGGAGCTTGCCATAAAAGACTCCATCGAATCCCAGAGAAGAAACCCTGCTGGAAAATGCGTCACGGAATTCGTCGACGCACTCCGCGTCCTGAATTTCTTCTACAAACTCGGCAACATTAGATTTCATTTTCGCCGACGCGAGAATTGATCTTCTGTAATAGCCATACTAACACTTTCACTACATGTAGTTAGAAGTCTTTTTTTCACGATGGGTTGAGCGTTAATAATTTTGACTAGAAATTGACTGTGCCAAATCTACGCCGCGACTGAAGCTTTAACCGCTTTACGGCGGTCCTGCGGCAATATCCAGCAGGCCAGTCCGCCGACAATTGCGAACCCGGCCAAGCACCAGAAT
>Ga0315339_1000381_pt1 | contig 59177 bp, 49 predicted proteins | sample ASW17metaG_FD_204514 | JGI IMG/M metagenome (GOLD analysis project Ga0315339, IMG submission 204514) | Ammonia-oxidizing marine archaeal communities from Pacific Ocean, United States - ASW #17 | ecosystem: Environmental > Aquatic > Marine > Oceanic | place: USA: California | collected 2016-12-05 | reverse complement strand
AACCGCTGGTAGTCATACGCCACACCAACGGAAACATCGAGCGTCTCGGTCCAGTCATAGACCAGTTGTATGCCCGTCTGGTCCGCCCAGCCCGTGGACATGCGGGTCGTCAGCAACCATCGATCGGCAATCTGCCAATCTATGACAATGACAGGGTAAAACAGCAGGCCGTCCTCCAGTTGCGTCTCCACGCCAAGACCGCCGCCCAGGGTCAGGGTCCTGCTGAACGAATAGCTGGCACCAAACGCACCCCCACCCTCGAAGGAATCAGACCACCCCGCACCGGTTTCCCTGGCGAACCTGAACTGACCGCCACCGAAGCCTCTCCATTGCTCAGTGAACTTCACGGTGGCACCGACGTGGAATTGGACGGTATGGATGTCCGTCCAGGGAGACGGCGACGCACCGAAGAATCCCGTTTCAGCAAACTCGAAACCGTCGAACTGGTACTTGAATCCATATCCAAGTTCCCACGTGTCATTGAGCACTGTGCGTCCCTGCAAGCGAAGTCGCAGCCTGTCCAGGTCGAACTCACCCTGGTTGTCATCTACTTCGCTGTTGAATACATGCGCATACTGCGGGTCGAACGTGATGCTGGTTCCGCGCGACAAGACGTCGAGCTGGCCGAATCCAGGAACAGGTTCGACGTCCCTGGATTCATCCACGCCTCCGGCCTCCTGCAGGACTGTCAGTGATGGAAGCGATGCCAGCCCGTTGGAAGAGCCCGCTGAGAATGCGGAGGCAAGAAGGATGGTTGGTACAAGTCCCACCATGTTCAGTTCGCTCCCTGAGTAGATCCGGTCAGTGCCGCATTGGCGGGCACCGTATCCATGAGGTTCTGAAGAACATCATCTGTTGTAAGGCCCTCGGCTTCTCCTTCGAAGTTCAGGAGGCATCGATGACGCATGGCTGGCAGGAGGACGGATTGGATATCAGCAGGTTCGACACTCACGCGTCCAGCACGCAGGGCAACGACCTTTGCAGCGAGTACGAGTGTCTGGGCCGCTCGCGGGGAGGCACCGAATCGCAGGTAGGTATTGACCTGCGGAGTCGACAGGTCGCTGCCCGGGTGCGTCGCCATGACAAGCCGAACGGCGTAATCCTGGACAGCCTCGGAAACCGACACCCGTCGAACCAGTTTCTGATGCTCGAGAATGGTGGCTGCATCGAGAACCTTTTTAAGTTCAACGGAGGAATCGGTGGTGGTTCGATCGAGGATCTCGCCAAGTTCCTCCCGCGTTGAATAGCCCACGTGCAGCTTGAAGAAGAATCGATCCAACTGGGCTTCCGGAAGAGGATAGGTTCCTTCCTGCTCGATTGGATTCTGCGTTGCCATGACGAAGAACGGCCGTTCCAGCGAGTAGGTTTCTCCGCCAACGGTCACGGATCGCTCCTGCATCGCCTCGAGCATCGCCGACTGCGTCTTCGGTGTTGCGCGATTGATCTCGTCGGCAAGAACGATCTGGGCGAAGATCGGCCCCTGGCGGAACTTGAAATCCCGACCGGTCTCGGTCTCGACGACGATCGTCGTACCGGTGACATCTGCCGGCATGAGGTCAGGCGTAAACTGGATCCGGGAGAAATGCAGCTGCAATGCCTCCGACAACGATCGGATCAGGAGTGTCTTGCCAAGGCCCGGCACGCCCTCCAGCAGCGCATGTCCCCCTGCGAACAGGCAGGTCAATACCCCGTCGACGATGTCCTCGTGGCCGACGATGGCGCGGTGTATCTGTTCCCTGGTCTTCAGGTAATCGGCCTGGAAACGCTCGATTGAAGTCGAGTCGATGGTCATGGCTCAGATGGTACCTGCAACAGAGAAGAGCGATGCCGGAAGTCCAGCTTGGCGCCTGGGCAAGCTCCTTGGCGGCCAGCGGGCCTCGGGATCTAGTCGTCGGACTTAGAAATCTGCCAGTACTCCAATTCAACGGGCGCCTGGCGACCGAAGATCGAGACATGAACACGGACAAGTCCCTTGTCAGGCATGACCTCGTCAACCGTGCCTTCGTAGTTCTCGAAGGGGCCTTCATTGATCGTGACGTTGTCACCCTTCTCGAATTCGAGCTTGACCGTCGGATCCTCGTCAGGAACACGGGAGTCGAAGAGCATCTTCTCGACTTCGTCCGGCGACATGGGGGTCGGCCTGCCGGCGGTCCCGACGAAATCACCTACCCCGGTTGTTTCCTTGATGAGGAAGAAGACGTCCTGCGGAATCCTCCCGGCAGGGTCGAGTTGCATCTCGACGAAGATGTAGCCCGGGTAGAGTTTCGTCTCGGTAATGCGAGCCTTGCCACCCTTGAGCGTCCGTGTCTTCTCGGTCGGCACCATGATCCTGCCTACGGATGTTTCAAGCTGTTCGATCTGCACCTTCTTCTGGAGGGTATCCCGAACGTAATTTTCCTTGTTCGAAGCCACTCGCAGCACGAACCAGTCGAATCCCTGGCGATACATCGGCATGTCAACAGCCGGATCGAAGGCCTCTTCGTCGACTTCATCCGATGTCGGTTTCGCAACTGCAGCTTTCTCAGCCGGTACGGTTGCGATAGCTTCCCCTGATTTCTCTTCTGCGGGGATCCCGGGGTCCGGAGTCTCGGCCACCGGTTCCTCGACCTTGGGTGCTTCTACAACCACCTCGACGGGCTCCTCGGCAACATGAATCTCCTCGGCTGGAGTGTCAACTGCAGGTTCCATTACAGGCACGGCTTCCTCCGAACTAATGTCTGCCGTATCAACAGTCGCATCGACTGCTTCAGGCGAATCTTCGGGTGTTGATTGGCTGCGATCTTCGTCGATCATGCAGTGTTGCTCCAAGGAGATCATCCGCTGGAGGACGCATCAAGCACGCCCAACCACCAGAACAGGATGTAGAAAACTCGATCAAGAAGGAAGCAGTAGAACGCGATGAACATGGTCAATGCGATCACCGCCCATGTACTCCGCTGGAGTTCCTTCCGGCTGGACCAGTTGACCTTCTTCATCTCTCCCTCTGTGGCGATGAAGAAATCAACCGTACGCCTCTTTGAACCGATCAGGTAATAGCCGAGACCACCGACGGTGATCCCGACAACAAGAACGGCTACAACCTGAACATAGGCGGTTTCCACATCGCCGAATGAAATCGTGTCAAGCCAGTCCCAGAGCCAGGTCAGCCCGAGGGCGACAATGACACCGAAGGAGATGGCCGACATGAGTCGTACCCAGTATCCCTGCCCACTCTTGTAGATGGCCCCTGCCATGATTCCTGCTCCGTTCCTTGACTCCACCATGAGGTGGAAACCGTTCTGAACACGCCGGGAGTGACTCGAACACTCAACCTGCGGATTTGGAATCCGCTGCTCTGCCAATTGAGCTACCGGCGTTCCTGCGACGAGGTGCCAGACACCCCGCCGATCAAATCACTTCCGCTTGATCTTGTGAAGCGTGTGTTTCCGAAGGCGGGGACTGAACTTTTTGAAGCCAGACTTCACCTTCTCGTCAATACCACCCTTCACGCGGATACTCGTGCGATAGTTCAGGTCGCCGCACTCAGTGCACTGCAGCCAGACATATTCTCGATCTGTTGATTTCTTGGCCATGCCGTGCTCCCTGCTGTTTCATCCCCGGCCGAGGATCGGTCCTCGGGCGCCGACTCGCATGCGAGCCGGCGCCCGGAACCGTTTGAAGACATCTGGACCGAAGGTCTTACTCGACGACCTTGGTCACAACACCTGAACCGACGGTCCGACCACCTTCTCGGACTGCAAATCGCAGCCCTTCCTCCATGGCGATCGGCTTGTCACCGAGGTCGATGTTCATCTGGACATTGTCGCCAGGCATGCACATCTCGGCACCCTGCAACTCCAGTAAACCCGTGACATCGGTTGTTCGGAAGTAGAACTGAGGCTTGTAGCCGGAGAAGAAGGGGGTATGGCGGCCACCTTCCTCCTTGGTCAGCACGTAGACCTCGGATTCAAACTTCGTATGGGGCGTAATCGTCCCGGGCTTGGCCAGAACCTGGCCGCGCTCGATGTCCTCCTTCTCGATACCTCGAAGGAGCGTGCCGACATTGTCGCCAGCCTGGGCATCTTCAAGGATCTTGTTGAACATCTCGACACCGGTGACGGTCGTCTTTCGAGGCTCGGGGCTGAGACCGACGATCTCGACCTCGGTACCAACCTCGATCTTCCCACGTTCAATCCTGCCAGTTACGACCGTGCCACGACCCTTGATCGAGAACACGTCCTCGATGGACATGAGGAAGTCCTTGTCAACAGCACGTTCCGGTGTCGGAATGTAGCTGTCGAGCGCCTCCATGAGTTCATCGATGGGCTTCCCGGATTCATCATCATTGCCCTCGGATTCCATCGCCTTCAGCGCGGAACCACGAATGACCGGAATGTCATCGCCGGGGAAGTCGTACTTGCTGAGCAACTCGCGGATTTCCATCTCGACGAGTTCCAGGAGTTCCTCGTCATCGACCGCATCACACTTGTTCATGAAGACGACGATATACGGGACACCGACCTGGCGGGCAAGCAGAATATGCTCACGCGTCTGGGGCATCGGGCCATCAGTCGCTGCGACCACGAGAATGGCGCCGTCCATCTGGGCTGCACCGGTGATCATGTTCTTCACGTAGTCAGCGTGACCGGGACAGTCCACGTGGGCATAGTGTCGTAAGTCGGACTCGTATTCCTGGTGACTTGTTGCAATCGTGATGCCACGAGCCTTTTCCTCGGGGGCATTGTCGATCTGGTCGAACGCTGCCGCGCTTCCGAGGCCCTTGGCTGCCTGGCGCATTGTGATGGCCGCTGTCAAAGTAGTCTTGCCATGATCGATGTGACCGATCGTGCCTACATTGACATGCGGCTTGTCGCGGACAAAGGTCTCCTTGGCCATGTCGTCTATCTCCATTCACGTTCAGCCCGCCTCTTGCATGCGTCCGGCATGGTCGCAGCGGGTATGTCTTCAACCTGTTCGGAACCTCACGGTCCCTGTCCGGCCGCTCACGCAAGCGACTGAACAACGCACTTGGTTCCCCCTCGAAGTCGAGGAGGAACTCTCCTGAAGCCACCGACGGGACTCGAACCCGTGACCTCACCCTTACCAAGGGTGTGCTCTACCACTGAGCTACGGTGGCGAGATTGCCGTCAGTACTCATCCTCTTAAACGGGTCTGGAGCACGTGGCAGGCAAGCCTGACATGAGTTTCGAACCCGTTTAAAAACCGCCCCGGAGCGGGACGGTCGATCGAGCAGTCTATAGGGAGTTGGGCACGGACTCAAGCCAAGGAAGGCAGGAACGCCGCTTGGCGGGCCTCAGGGGCTCCCTCCGGGCTGCAGCAGGGGTGTAGCCTTCCGCTTGTCGAGATCCATGATGCGGATATTCCGCCCCGTGTTGAGATTCGAACCCTCCAGGTCCCAGATCGTGGACCATGCATCTTCCTGGCTGACATGTCCATCGAGGAAGAGCATGAGACATGACGCCCCCCCGTTGTATCGAAAGTCTATCTCCTGGAAGCAGACACCATCGTTGGGACGATCGCTGATGATGTTCTTGTCGATGTCGTAGATCAGGTCGCCCGGAACCGAGAATGACTCCATCGTGTCCTGGTAGTAGTTCTGCAACTGCGTCTGGTAAGTGGGGCTTCCAAGAAATGCGGGGGTACCGCCGACGGTTTCTCCAGCAAACGAATCAACGAGGTACATCGATCGTGCAGGGGCATGGATCTGTCCCTCGGCCCATTCTCGATCAGTTGAAGATCGATTCAGATCACCCGAGTAATCCTGCTCGGATCGGCCGTCAAAGAAGTTGTTTGCGGCGAAGAAACCAGGCATGTTCTGCTGCCAGGCGCCACTGCCGGAAGGGAACGCCAGGCCTGCAGGTCGTAAATCCATCGAATCCGGAAGCCCGACACGAGTCTTGTCGAAATCAACCTGGTTGCCGCTGTCATCCCAGCGGGGGTAGTTCCAACTGTTGTCTGCAACGGATCGGAGCGGATTCTTCTCCCAGGAGGAGAACTGCTCGTAGTAGGCACGATCAGGCGCCGCGTACTTGTACGACCTGTAGGACCTGTCGCCTCCGGCCCAACTGTCCGGATACTGACTGTAGTAGGAGGAGTCCGTCATGTGGGAGCCGATCTTGATGTCGGGCATGCCCAGCTTCTCATTCAGGTTGTTCTCGACCCACAGGATGTCCGCCCAGGTGCCACGACCGATGAGGTCAAGCACCGGGTCCCCCTGCATGTTGTATCGATTGTTGTTCTCGATCCACTGCACGACATCACCGCCCTGGCCGGGTACGGATGTAAGGCTGTATGCCTTTCGAGATGCCACGCTGCCAACCTCGGATCCAGCCTCGTTGAGGCGATCGAACTGGCTGGGCAGTATTCGTCCATTGTGGGCGTTCGTATACCCCTGTGCCCACTGGTTGATCTGGCGAAGGTGGTTCTTCGAGCGGACGAAGGAATCGGAATCACTGAAGCCGCTCGTGACGTAGAGCACCATCGCAACCAGAATCGCGATTACCGAAATGACCACCATGACCTCGGTCAGGGTAAATCCTCTGGGTTGCTGCTCAAGATGCTTCATGGAGTGGACCTTCCCTCGCTTTGAAGGGACCAGGTAAAGCATATACCCAAACCTAACCAAGTCCAGTTCCGTGCGGAACCTCCTGCTGAATCGCATGACATCACCTGAAAGTACCGTGAAATCAAGACGACGCAGCCGGAAAGAGCTCCTGTCAGGACAGGTTCATCGTCATGAGGAACTCGGCATTCGACTTGGTCTTGCCCATACGACTCCTGAGCAGTTCCATGGCCTCGACGACGCTCATGTCCGAAACAACCTTCCTGAGTCGAACGACCAGGTCGAGTTCCTTGGGATCAAGCAGCAGTTCCTCGCGACGTGTTCCGGAAGCGGCAATGTCGATTGCAGGCCAGATCCGTTTCTCGACGAGCTTGCGGGTCAAGTGCAGTTCTGAATTGCCGGTGCCCTTGAACTCTTCGAAAATGACCTCGTCAGCCTTCGAGCCGGTATCCACGAGAGCTGTCGCAATGATCGTCAGTGAACCCCCGTCCTCGATGTTCCTTGCTGAACCGAAGAACTTCTTGGGCTTGATGAGCGCGGTGGTATCAACACCACCGGTACCGATCTTCCCGGAGTTCGGGGTGGCGTTGTTGTATCCACGTGCAAGGCGCGTGATCGAATCGAGCAGGACGACGACATTCTCGCCGAACTCCACGATCCTCCTTGCCTTCTCCATCACGATTTCCGCTATCTGGATGTGGCGTGAGGAATGTTCATCAAACGTACTGGCAACCACTTCGACTGAATCAGGAGTGTTCCGCTTGAAATCGGTCACTTCCTCGGGCCGCTCATCAACGAGAAGCACGATTACCTTGACATCGGGATGATTCGTGGCGATCGCAGCAGTCATCTTCTGCAGCAGGACGGTCTTGCCCGTCCTCGGAGGAGCAACGATGAGTGCACGCTGACCGAATCCCAGCGGGGCAACCAGGTCGATGACCCGGGTTTCAAGCGGCTCGGTACCTGTTTCAAGCATGACACGATCCTCCGGGTGGAGGGGTGTCAGGTTCTCGAAGACAGGGAGGGTCGAGAGCACCTCGGGTGCCTTGCCGTTGACCGAATCGACACGAAGGAGTGCAAAATAGGTCTCGGATTCCTTTGGTGGTCGGATGATGCCCCTGATGATCTGTCCGCGCCGCAAACCAAACCGCCTGATCTGGGATGGACTGACGTAGACGTCATCGGGTGACGCCATGTACGAGTACTCGGGGCTGCGGAGAAAGCCGAAGCCATCCGCGAGCAACTCGAGCGTGCCCTCACCCACCATGAGGCCATGCTTTTCCGCCCTTGCCTTGAGAATCTCGAAGACGAGCTGCTGCTTGGAGAGCTTGGAGAACTCCTGGATCTTCTCCTTCTCCCCGATCTTCGCCAGTTCCTGTCCGCTCAATGACTGGAGTGATGCCAGGTCGTAGCCATCCTTCTTTGCATCGTCGAATCGCTTCTGGGTCTTGGAATCAAGTTCCTTCTCCAGTTGCTTCGCCTCCTCTTCGAGCTGTTCGTCCGTGGGGACCTGTCCAGCTTGCAGGGTCATGACGGCTACACCGCCACCCTTTCCTCCTGGTTTCTTACGTCGACGTCTCTTCTTTGACATTGGATTCTTCCGTGTGGTGGACTGCATTGTGTTATCCGTGTGAGTGGTGTGAGTGGTGTGCCCGGAATGCCGTGGTATGCGGATGTACAGTCCAGGACTGGATGAAACGCGTAGGGGTTGTCCCGCGCCAGCGGGGTTCAAGTGAAACGCGTTGTATTAGGGTTCACGGTCTGACAAGTGTCTCAAGGATCTGCTCAACCTGATCTTTCAGGTCATCGACCCCGCCGTGATTCTGGACAACATGATGCGCCCTCGCCCGCTTCTCGTCAAGGGGTATTTGTTGATCTTCCCGTCGGTCCAGTTCCCCGGCATTCCATCCACGGGCCTCTGCAAGGCGTTCAAGGCGGATTGAACGGGGAGCATCAATAAAGAGAATCATGTCGCATTGTTCGTCCAGACCTGCTTCAAACAGCAACGGTGCATCTATCACCAGCGCCGGTGTCCCATCGGGAGCAGCATCGAATTCCGCTCCACGTGCACGCTCAACCAGTGGGTGAAGAAGGGATTCCAGCTTCTGCAGTTCAGCGGGATCTGCGAAGACCCGCTCCGCCACAGCAGCCCTGTCAACATGCCCGTCATCATCGAAGACGGCATCTCCCCACCAACCAGCGATGACCTGTCGGACCGACGCTTCATCAAGCATGGCCTTGGCCAGGGCATCGGCATCGGAAACAAGGCAGCCCATTTCGCGGAGGATGGCGGCGACGCGACTCTTTCCGGAGCCGATGCCGCCTGAAAGACCGATGGTGGGGGGGCGATCGTTGCTCATAGGATCACTCTCGACCAGGTTGTTCCTCCCGGGTCATCCTTGATGGCAATCCCCTGTTCGAGCAACTCGTCACGAATGCGATCCGCCTCGGCCCAGTCTCGGGAATCACGCGCGGCATTTCTCGACTCGATGGCTGCTTGGATCGCATCTTCATCGACATCGGTTGGCTGCAAAGCTTCACGTTCCAGATCAAGCACTCCAAGAACCATGTCCATGCGTTCGAGTGCGGCAAGATCCTCCGACCATGTTCCCTCGCCATCCTGTCCCTCTTCCCCATGCATCGGGATGCTCCCGACCGCCTCGCTCAGCACTCCGATCGCACCGGCGATATTCAGATCATTGCACAGCGATTCCTCGAATCGATCCAGTGCACCGACGAGGGGCCCCGGACCCGGCCTGGATTCACCCGCGTGATCTGCAAGCCATGCCTGCGCCTTGGCCCAGCGATCGACCTGTCGCTGTGAATCCTTGACTCCCTGGAGCGTGAAGTTCGAGTTGACACGATAGTGCGTCTTGATGAGTTCAAGCCGGATCGCTGCCGGTGACGCGCCACGCTCAAGCAGATCCCGGAAGGTATAGAACGTCCCCTCGCTCTTGCTCATCTTGGACCCATCCACCATCAGGTGGCGGGTATGGAACCAGTAGCGAGCAAAACTCGGAGTGCCATTGGCACACCTGGACTGCGCAATCTCGCATTCATGGTGTGGAAAGATGTTGTCTTCGCCCCCCGAGTGGAGGTCGACCTGGCCGTCCGTACCCTCGCCCAGCAATGACATTGCCATGACGGAGCATTCCAGGTGCCAGCCTGGATAGCCGGTGCCCCACGGGCTGTCCCATTTCATCACGTGGGAAGGATCAGGCTTCCAGAGCATGAAGTCGGATGGATTTCTCTTGACGGCCTGTGTCTCCATGTCCACACGACCACCTTCACCACTTCGCAGTTCTTCCAGGGTATTTCCTGAAAGGTGACCATAGTCCGGGAAGGATGCGACATCGAAATAGACGACCCCGTCGGCGGCGACGTAGGCATGCCCGTCATCAACCAGTTTCTGCACCATTCCAATCATCGATTCGATGTACTGCGTAGGCCGTGGAAGAAGTTCCGGACACGAGTCGGCCTCTTCCACCACCTTCATCCCGAGCTGCTTTGCATCGAGAATGAAAGCGTCTGCGTAGAAGGAGGCGATCGCCCATGGATCACCCGGGTCGAGATCGACTCCCTCGGGAAGCGTGCCTGACTTCTTGGCTTCCAGTAATCGCCTGGCAGCCTGTTCCATCTTGTCCTCACCACCACCATCCGGGTTCGCGTCGTCGGTCATGTGGCCTACGTCTGTGATGTTCATCACATGTCGAACCTCGTAGCCGAGATACTCGAGCGTCCTGCGAAGCACATCTGCATTCAGGAAAGCCCGGAAGTTGCCGACGTGCGCGTAGTCGTAGACAGTCGGCCCGCACGTATAGAAGCGGACCAGTCGCCCGGCTGGATCGAGAGGGGTAAACTCCTCCTGCGTCCGCGTCAGCGTGTTGTAGAGCCGAAGGGGCATGGCATGAACATGGTACCTGCTGCCAGACTCAGTTCCGCGGTCGTTCCCGATCCTTCACCGCCACAGCGGGATTCCCGATGTAGACCGACCATGCCTTGAGGTCCTTCATCGCGACCGACCTGGCTCCGAGGATGGCGCCTTCGCCAACGGTCACATCCGGACCAACGAAGGCACCCGCAGCGACCCATGCGTCGTCGTGCACCGTGATGGGTGGTCGAAGCAGGGGCATGCCACGTTTTGAATAGTCATGGGAGCCAGCACAGAGCTCCGCATCCTGTGAAATCGAGACGCGGGATCCAATCTTCACCGGGCCCAGGCAATAGGCGTGGACTCGATCTCCGAGGCAGGAGTTGACCCCCATCTGCAGGTTCCATGGGCATTCAATACGGACCGTTCGGCGAATGACGCAGTCGGTTCCGATGACGGCGCCGAATCGCCGAAGGAGGAATCTTCGCCAGGCGTACCAGTTGTGAAAACTAAGCCTGAAGAACGTCGACTGGACAAGCGACCAGAGGATCCGGGCGATCTTCTCGCGAGTTCCGTACGGGCTGGAATGGCGTTCCGAATCGTTCATGCAGGCTGCTCCCTGGAAGCAGATTCATCCTCGGCCTGGAGTCGCAGTTCTCGAAGTTTAAGACCGATCTGCAACTCGTAGGAGGAAATGAAGAGACAGAAACGCAGGCCATTGAGTCCGTCAAGAACGCCCAGGCGAAGTACGTACATGTAGAGAAATCTCATGAGCCACTTTGCGGGAAGGTGTCGATAGACGTGACGCTTGAACCAGCGGCGCCGCTGGAGCTGATGACCGGTGATCGATGCGTCCAGGCCCCCTCCGCGTGATTCATCGAAGATGGCCTCCGCTTCGAGCGTTGAGTACCTGTTGTGCTTTTCCATGTACACCTCGAGACCGCGACGATCCTCGTGGATCATCGGTGTTCGTATCCAGCCGGTGGGTCCATCGACGAGCAGGTGTTCATGAACAGCCCGATCCTCGTACCGACCACGACCCCGCTTGAAGAATCTCAGGTTCCAACTCGGGTGGTACCCGCAGTGCCTGATGGGTTTCCCGAGGAAATACAGGAGGCGGTTTATGTAGTACCCCGTCTCTGGAACCTCGTTGACAGGCCGGGCCGCGATTGCTTCAAGCCGCTCTCGAAGCTGAGCAGTAATGACCTCGTCCGCATCGACGATGAGTACCCAATCGCCCTCCATGGGAAGTGTCTCGAGTGCCCAGTTCTTCTGGGCCGCGTAGCCCTCCCAGGGATGCTCCACGACTTCAGCTCCAAGTTCGCGTGCGATTTCACACGTCCGGTCCGTCGATCCACTGTCAACGACATGGATCGCCCGCGTCCAGCCCGCCAATGCATGAAGGCAATGGGGAAGATTGCGTTCCTCGTTCTTCGTAATGACAAGCACATCGATCAAGGACAGGAATCCAGTAGAGGGTGAAGGATCGTAGCCCCCTACTATCGACCAAATCGCGTGCTTGTTCGAGGCAACCGGTGGGTCCGAGAACGTCGCCCGTCAGGACACCGTGTTCAGGACTCGCTCCCTGCGTGCCACGGCCGGTTCCCCGGTTGCAATATGCCATCCGGGAAGCCGACCATCAACCATGGCGCGGGCACCAACGACGACACCCGCTTCGAGCCGGGCTCCGGGCAACACGAGAGAATCCGTCGCTACCCAGCAGTCATCCTCGATCATGATCTCCGAGGGCGTTGTCTCATGGGTTGATGAAAGAAGTGTGCAGTACTGGCTGATGACACACCGGGATCCGATCCGGATTGGTGCAGTCGCCCGCATGAGAACCTCGTCACCGATCATGGTCAGGGCACCGATGGTGATGTTCCAGGGACGATCAATATCGACGCTTCGTCGAAATCGCACGTTCGACCCCTGTCGCATGCCGGCCATCTTCAGAAGGAAGCGTCGGTAGCCATAGGTCGGGTGTGGACTGAATCGAAACAACGGTCGGCCGAAGATTTTCCAGAACCAATGTCGAAGCATGTTCATGCGCCTGCCTCGATCGGCTTTGCTGGATTGCCGGACAGGATCGTGCTGCCAGGATGCGATGAGTAGACACTTGCTCGATGCATGACCCTGCATCCATCTCCCAGCACGACGTCGGGCGCAATATAGGCGTCGATGCCTATGTGGCAACGATCGCCGATCGTAATCGGCGGACGAGTCAGCGGGAACCGGGTGTCACGCATGTCATGTGAACCTGCACACAGGTGGGCGCGGACTTCGATGACGACGTCCGATCCGATCGTGATGGGTCCAAGCGAATACAGGATGGCTCGCTCCTCGATGATGACCCTGTCACCCAATGTGATGTTCCACGGAATCGTCAACTCGACCCGTCGAGGAAGAAGGCAGCCCCTGCCGACAGTACCACCGAACATCCTGAGAACGGGCGATCGCAACGCTGGAATACACCATGCAACTCGACCGATCGTTCCCCAGAGAAGGCGAATGAACTTCTGCCTGGTCGTCCAGGCAGACCGACGAGCCGGAGGCTCGTTCGCCATTGCTTCCTGGTTGTGCTCCTGGGGTGCCGTCATCATTCCATCACCGTTTTCGACAAAGACAGAAGTGAACTGCCGCCAGGCTCGACAACGGGCCACGCCGAGAGATGCGATCAAGCAACTTGACGAATGGAAGCAGCCTGAACTTCTCCAGTTCCCGGGGAACATGTACATGGCCGGTTCTCGATACAAGGTCGAGTCCGGCGTTTCTCATGTATCGCCCCATCACGCTCGGCCGTTCCCATGCGGAGTAGACATCCTGTCCCACGGCCGAACCACGGGAGTTGATTCGCATCGCCGCGGGGAGGTACCAACTGCAGAGGTTCGCGTAGTTGAAGAGGAGTGTTGATCCAGACTTGATCACCCGGGCCATTTCCGAGAGAGCCTTGCCAGGATCCTCGAGGTGATTGAACACGTTGAGGCAGATGGAGTGCGAATAACTCTCATCTTCAAATGGAAGCTCGTAGATCGAGCCCTCCCGATACGCCCGGACATGCTTGCCGAAACCGGCGCCGTCGATGTTCTTCCTCGCGACATCAAGCATGCCGCTGGAAATGTCACAGACAGTCATGCTGATTCCCATCCGAAGAAGTGGAATCGTGAATCGGGCGGTACCGGGGCCGATTTCCAGGCCCTCGCCGCTCCAGCCCTCGGTCAACTTTGCAACGATGGCCTGCTGGGTTTCATTCGTGAACACACCGGACCTGCTTATCCAACGCTGCTGATCGTAGATGGTGCTGTCTGCATCGTAGAAGCCTGGATTCGCTTCTTCTCGAACGCTCATGCTGCGATCTCCTCGTAGATGGCTCGGTGTTTCAATGCAATGGATCCAGGAAGAAAGGTCTGCTCGGTGAATGACCTCGCTGCTTCACCAACCGAGCGACGAAGTTCTTCGTCGACGGCGAAGCGGAGAAGTCCGTCTGCGATGGACTGTACCGAAGTCGGATCAACAAGGCAGCCACGTTCATTGGAGATCACCTCCGACATGCCGCCGACGTCGGATACGACGGTTGGTCGCCCCGTCGCCATGGCCTCCAGAACAACCATGAAGTAATCCGAAGGTCCATAGGAATCCTTGAAAGGTGCAACAAGCACATCACAGGCTCGCATCAGTCCCGGCATGGTATCCACGATGCCTCTCTGGATCACTCGATCCTCGATATCAAGTCGCGCCATCTGGTCACGCAATGCCTGGAGACGGGCATTACCGGATGTGCGAGGCAGTTCCGTAGTCATGACGAGTCTCGAAGCAGGAACACGCTCGAGAAGAATGGCGAAGGCGTCGAGTACCCCCGAGAGATTCTTCTGCTCGGTCGCGTTGCCTACGAACAGGACGACGAACTCGTCCGGCTCAATACCCAGCTCCGTTCGGGCTTCAACTCGTCCCGGTCCATCCTTGAATCGTTCCAGGTCGACTGGCGGGGGAATGACTCCCACCTCGTCCAGTCCCCAGTTGTGCATGGAGTCGGCAACATTCCGGCTCATGGCAAGCAGGCGATCCATGGATCGAGCGGAACGGCGAAGCAGTCCTCGCACAATGGGCCGATTGAAGCGGCCGCCACTCCGTGGGATTGGACAATAGAGCGTATGAAGCGAAGGCAGTTTCGCCGCTGAACGTACCCGTGAAGAAGCCAGGAAATATTCCGGAAAGCCCGAGTGGTTGTGAACGACATCGAATTTCGAACTGTGATCACCAGCCCACCTGGAAGCTTGGCGAATGAACTCAATGCCGAACCGAATCGTTCCTGCATCAAGGTCTTCAAGGATCGATACCACCTCGAGTCCATCACGGATCTGCCCACGGCCTGCAGGATCCCTGACCTGGCCGAGGATCGTCACATCATCGCCAGCCTCCGCCTGCGCACGAGCCAATCCAAGGACCGAGGTCGAATACCCCCCGATGATCGTGTCGCCCCCGAAGTAAGGGAACTGCGGGATGATGTGAAGAATCCGCATCTGGCCTTTCCCTGCTGGATTTCCGCTTGAAGTCTATCGGCCCCATGGGCTGGTGACCGTGCTTGAAGTACCAGAAACCCGTGAACCCCCTACCATTCGACTGGGCGAGGGGGTGGTGGCTGGTCGATCAAGAACAATCACAGCCTGGTGATCACGCCTGCCATTCTCGTACCTGACTCGAGGAGAGACGTAGTGAAGGTCGTCATCCTGAACCAGTACTACGCCCCAGATGTCGCCTCCACGGGCCATCTCCTGCACGAATTGGCCAATGACCTGGCCCTTCACGGAAATGAAGTCCAGGTGATCACCTGCAGGCCTTCTTATGGGCCTCCGGAATCCTGGCAGCCCTGCCCTAAACGGGAACGAACAGCCGAAGGTGTACGTGTTTTTCGCATGCGAAGCACACGCTTCAGCAAGGATCGGATCGTGGGGCGACTCATAAACTCCGTCACCTTCCTGGTGCCCTTGTTCCTGCGTGTCCTCTTACGGAAGAGGCGTGGCGAGGTCTTCCTGTATACGACCAATCCGCCATACCTGGGGATCGTCGGAACCGTCGTCAGTTTCTTCAGGCCCCACCCGTACGTCCTGCTCCTGCATGATGCGTATCCACAACTTGCGGTCTGGGTGGGGAAGATACGCAAGAGTGGGATCATCGACAGGTTCTGGCACTTCATCAATGGAATCATGTACAGGAGAGCAAGGCAGACCATCGTTCTCTGCGATGCTGCAAAGGAACTTGTCTGCAATACCTATGGAGTCGATCCGAGCCTGGTACATGTCATTCCCAACTGGGCGGATGGTGAATTCCTGACCCCCATCGAAAAGAAGTCATCCCCGTTTGCAGTCAGGAATGATCTCGTGGAACCCTTCACGGTTCTCTACTCGGGCAACCTTGGCCTGTACTACGAATTCGACACCATTCTCAATGCTGCAACGATCCTTCGCAATGAGAATTTCAAGCTCGTGTTCATCGGTGCAGGAGGCGTTCGAGGTCACATCGAACAGCAGATCAAGGAACGACAACTGGACAATACGCTGCTCCTTCCCCACCAGCCATTCGACACACTCAACCAGTCCCTGAATGCCTGTGATGCGTCACTTGTCACCATCGCCAAGGGGATCGAAGGCATCAGTTTCCCCTCGAAGCTCTATTCATCGCTGGCCGTCGGGAAACCGATCCTTGCGATTTCTGAACGATACTCGAGCCTGAAATCGATCATCGAGCGCAATGATGCGGGGCGTTGGATCGAGTTGGGCGATCCAGACGGGCTGGTCAAGGCCATCCGGAACATGATGCAGGATGCGCATGGAACATCGCGCATGGGCAAGGCCGCCCGCGACCTGTTCAATCGCGACTACACGCTTCAGTCTTCGGCATCGAAATACTCCACAGTTCTCAGCAAGGCTTCACCGGAATCATGAACAGGCAACCGGAACATGATGGTCCGCTCCGAGTACTCGTCATTACAGAGGATGACCCTCTGTACGTCATTCGATTCTTCGAGGAGTTCCTTCCTGCCCTGCCCGACAGGATCCAGGTCATCGGCATGACCATCTCGGAGGCGTTCCACGAACCGATCACGAAGACCGCCAGTCGAATGCTTCGGTTCTACGGGCTGGTGGATTTCACACGCCTCTGCTCACGATACGCGATGGCGAAACTGAGACGACGCTCCATCGCGAAGCTCGCCTCCGGAACGGGCATCGAGCTATTCCGAACGCCATCGGTCAATGACCCGGCATACCTGGACCAGGTACGGGAACTGGAGCCCGACGTCATCATGTCGGTTGCAGCTCCAGAGATCTTCCGTGCAGAACTGCTGGCTGTTCCAAGACTCGGCTGCGTGAACATCCACTCTGGAAGGCTGCCTGCGTACCGGGGCATGATGCCGACGTTCTGGCAACTGCTCGCCGGGGAATCCTGCGCTACCGTGACCGTGCACGAAATGGTCGAGCAACTCGACATGGGCCGCATTCTTGCAGCCCTCGAGTTTCCCCTCAGGGAACGGGATCGACTTGACCGAGTCATCAACGGGACGAAGCGAGCCGGTGCCAGGCTGATGCTCGAGGTTCTTGAACAACTCAGAACCAACCAGGTCCAGCCCCGTGAACTGGACCTCTCGGACAGTGGGTACCATTCATTTCCAGGACCCGAGGACGTTCGTGCATTCCGGAAACGTGGACACCGCATGCTCTGAACCATGATCACCAGGCACGCCATGAAGCAACACCCACCCGCAGCAATGTCGATCGATGTCGAGGACTGGTTCCAGGTCGAGAACCTGAAGTCGGTGGTTGATCGATCCAGTTGGGATGAGCGTGAATCACGTGTTGAACGGAACATGAACAGGATGCTCGACCTCATGGAGGAGCGAGGCATTACCTGTACCTGCTTCGTCCTCGGGTGGATTGCCGAGCGATTTCCCGACCTTGTTCGCCGCATTGCTTCCGCTGGACACGAAATCGCCTCACATGGAACAGGCCATGACCTCATCTACTCGTTGACGCCGGAGGAATTCCGGGAGGATGTGAAACGGAGCAGGGACATCCTGGAAGACCTCGTCGGGCAACCCGTCCTCGGCTACAGGGCACCGAGCTTTTCAATAACCGACTGGGCCATCGACATACTGCAGGAACTGGGATTCACCTACGACTCCTCCGCATTCCCGACTGTTGCCCATGATCGATACGGCAAACTTGAAGGCATGAACTCCGGAGTACCTGTCAGTGAAATACGTCCGGGTTTCCACGAAATCTGCATCTCCTGCCTGCACATGGGACGGCGTGGCCTTCCCTGGGGGGGCGGCGGCTACTTTCGAATGATCCCCTACCCCGTGTTCAAGTCCGGAGTCAGAAGAATCCTGTCTCATGGGTCTCCCTACGTGTTCTACATTCACCCCTGGGAAATCGACCCGGGACAGCCGCGGGTCCGAGGGCTCAGGAAATCACACGCTTTCAGGCACACGGTGAATCTTGGTCGATGTGAACGACGCTGGTCCAGCCTGCTTGATGATTTCACGTGGACAACCATGCGGAATCTCCTGGATGAGTGGATTTCAGCGACCGACTAGGAACGCCGAACAACCTCAGCAGGCGGCTGGTGCCACTGGGCTGACTCATCACAACCCCCGGCCTTGTACCACTTGACCATTCGTTCAATACCTTCTTCAAGCGATATCGATGGGACAAAGCCCGCCTGCCTGGCCTTGTCCGCCTCGAAGTGGGTCTGGTCAACGAAGAGTTTTCGAACACGGGCAGATGAGATCGGGATGTTCCTGCCGGTCAAGGCGATTACAACGTCGAATGGTTTGGCCATCAAGAGTGCAAGGCCCAGCGGAAGTTTCCTGACACTCTTTCGTCCAAGTGACCGGGCGACCGTATCACTGATGGACGCGCTGGTCATGTCTGGTTTTTCAACCCAGTTGAAGACCTCGAAGGCCTCTCGTTCAGAACGACCCCAGAGATGCAGGGTGGCAGCCATGATGTTCTCGATGTAGGACAGGCTCTTGATGTTTTCTGCCGAACCCGCCTGGAAGAACATGCCGGAATCAATCTGCCGGATGAGCGAATACATATTGGCGAAATTATGAGGTCCGAATGTCACCGTCGGCCTGATCACGAGGCAGTGACGACCCCCGCTTCGGCCGGCCCATTCTTCAAAGACCTTCTCGCCGGCAAGTTTTGACCTGCCGTAGTGACTCTCCGCAGCGGGGTGCGTGTCTTCATCCAGGGGTGGTGGTGCACTTCCATAGACTGCAACGGTTGAATAGAAGCAGATCGAGCTGATTCCAGCCTCATCCATGCCGTTGCAGATGACACGGGAGCCTTGTTCGTTGACATCGAAGTAGGTGGCTTCCGCAATACCGAAGTCATGGTGAGCGGCCGCAAGATGAAGAACGGCTTCACAACCCTCAAAAGCATCCCGGACCGCATCCGGATCACGGATATCACCTTGCACGAATCGTTCATGTGGAAGGTCAGTTGCAGGCTCGACGAGATCGAGGATGACAACATCATCACCGCGATGCGCGTATTCCCTGCAGAACCACGAACCGATGAAACCGGAGCCCCCCGTAACACACACCTTCACGCCGAACCCTCCTTGATCGTCGAGTGGCCCTGCTGCTCCCACCACTCGATCGTTCGCCTCAAGCCCTCCTTGAAACCAACCTTCGCTTCGAAACCGATCATGTCCCTTGCGCGAGTGGTATCAAGGCAGCGGCGAGGCTGACCATCGGGTTTCGTGTCGTCCCACTCGATGCCACCTTCGAATCCAGTCAGTTCCACGATGAGTTCGACGAGATCACGAATAGTGATCTCAACTCCCGTCCCGAGGTTGACCGGCACAGGTTCATCCAGTCGCTCGGTTGCAAGTACGATTCCTTCCGCCGCATCATCGACGTAGAGAAACTCCCTGCTTGCGCTGCCCGTCCCCCAGCAGTTGATCGAATCGCTTCCCGCTTCCCTGGCAGAAACACACTTTCTGATCAGGGCCGGGATGACGTGTGACGTATGCAGGTCGAAGTTGTCATGGGGGCCATAGAGGTTCACCGGGAGAACGAAGACCCCGTCAAGACCGTACTGGCGGCGGTATGCATCGAGCATGACCATCGCCGCCTTCTTGGCGATGCCATACGGAGCGTTGGTCTCCTCCGGGTACCCGTTCCAGAGGTCATCCTCGTTGAAGGGCACGGGACAGAACTTCGGATACGCACAGATGGTTCCTACCTGGACGAACTTGGAAAGATTGTTGAGCCTCGCATGTTCGATCAGGTGCAGGGCCATCGACATGTTCGCAAAAAAGTATCGCCCGGGGTTGTCCATATTTGCGCCGATCCCACCGACTTCAGCCGCAAGGTGGATCACGATATCCGGGGTACAGTCTGCATAGAGGCGGGCAACGGCGTCCTCACTCGTCAGGTCATACTCTGCCCGACGCGGGACCAGGATCTCACTGCACCCCCTCGACTCCAGAAGGCCACAGACCTTCCTACCGAGAAAGCCCGCACCCCCTGTTACGACCACTCGTTGTCCCTTGAAGTCCATGGACATCACTCATCGCTCCTTGCCTGCACAATAGCGTCGATTTCATGGCCGGGACGGGTTCCCCTTCCAGCCTTGGGCACTTCACCTCGTTGAGATGACCTGCAAGGGGCATTCGCCGTCCGAGAACCCTCGGAGGATGTCGATGCGGGAACAAACAACGTCTCCCTGCACCACCCTGGTGGCTGGGACTGCTATCCTGAACAACTTGCAGTACCGGGAAACGGACCAGAACTCTTCGAGAAATGAGCAACACCATGTCAAGCGGCAAGCGAGCACTCATCACGGGGATCACGGGGCAGGATGGCAGTTACCTTGCCGAACTTCTCCTTGAGAAGGGCTACGAGGTTCATGGAATCATTCGGCGATCTGCGAGCTTCAACACCGACCGAATCGATCACATCTACCAGGATCCACACGACAAGGCTGCCCGTCTCTTTCTTCACTACGGTGACCTGAATGATGGGGCCTCGCTCTCGTCGATCATCCGGAACTGCAAGCCCACCGAGGTGTACAACCTCGGTGCCCAGAGCCACGTCCGCGTCAGTTTCGACAACCCGGTCTACACGACTGACACGGTCGCCATGGGCGCATTGAAACTGCTTGAAGCAGTGCGCGACTACCAGGAGCACAGCGGATACCAGATCCGCTACTACCAGGCGAGTTCATCCGAGATGTTCGGTGACGTACGGGAAGTTCCCCAGAACGAGCAGACCCCCTTCTACCCGAGATCGCCCTATGGATGCGCCAAGGTATGTGCACACTGGATGACCGTGAACTACCGAGAGTCCTACGACATGTACGCCTGCTGCGGCATTCTCTTCAACCACGAGTCTCCGCGTCGTGGAGAGACTTTCGTCACCAGAAAGATCACGCGTGCAATCGGTCGCATCAAACATGGACTCCAGGAAAAGGTGTACCTGGGCAACCTCGAAGCCCAGAGAGACTGGGGATATGCGGGAGACTACGTCGAGGGCATGTGGAAGATGCTTCAACAGGAGAAGCCCGACGATTTTGTCCTGGCGACCGGGAAGATGATTTCAGTGCGCACGTACGCCGAACTTGCATTTGCCGAAGTCGGTCTCGATCCGGATGACTTCATCGAGATCGATCCGCGTTACTACCGCCCCGCCGAAGTTGAACAACTCCTCGGAGACTGCACGAAAGCCAAAGAAATACTCGGCTGGGAAGCAACGACAAGTCTCGAGGACCTCGTGAAGATGATGGTGGAACATGACCTGGAACTTGCAGCACGAGAGAAGACGCTGCGCGACGCCGGTCATGAACTACCCGCAAGCACCGGGCACGACCAGTAGATCCTGCGGATTCCATCGGCGGACACCAGCGAATCAGGCTTCGATTTCGATTGATGATGTCCCTGCATCATTCCTTCGCAGCAGGACCACGGCTTCCCTCCATGCATCCCGCTGGAACTCGATGATCTCGAGCACATCATCCAGGTCTGCCGTTCGTGTTGCCTGGGCCAGGAGCCCATGAAGAAATGAATGCAGGGCGGCAAGCCGTCGGGCGAGTACATGTTCGACCCTGCTATCCGTGTCGACGCCCAGCGCCATGAGGATGGCTCGGCATCGATCACTGCATTCGGCGACGGAAGCTTCATCACTGGTTTCGATTGCTTCACGAAGCGACCGGAGCGATGTCACCGCTCCCTCCAACAGCATCAACCTGTGCCAGGCTGGTGAGACGGTCGAGCGGGCACGATGGCCAGGCTGGGGAGTTGGTGCGTCTTCTTTCACACACGCGTCATCGGTCTGCTCAGATCGCCAGGTACAGCGCAGCACAAATCAGGGTTCCTGCTACCGATAACGGGACACCGATGCGCATCTTTGACCTGCTTCAGGCAACCTTCCCCAGCAGCCCAGGATCAACCTGGTCTGGCCAGCGTGGTTCTTGGAACGACTGGCTCCGGAGAACGAGCATGTCACCAGCCCACTTGGCCAGGGTCCGTTGAAAGAGCTGCCGAGCTTCCTTGACCCGATCGTCAGCTTCGTGAGGATTCACCACCACATGCTGGAAGGGTGAACTGGTTTGTGTGCAGTCATGCATCGACATGCTCCAAGAGAAGCAAATTCCAAGCCAAAGCCCAGAAACCCACTCCAAGTCTGGAATCGACGATGCAGCGACCCAACTTTGTTCCGAGTTGCGTATCAAGCGCAAAAAGGTGGGTCTGATGGCTTTATTTTCCTGTATCTACTTGTCCTATAAGGATTTATGTGTTTTTCATCAAAGGCAGCTCAGCTCTTTTGTGCACTTTGTGGCACACATCTGGGAGCCAGGTGCATAGGGGGGGATGAACACTGACTCCCTTCTCTCTCTTCTCTCTCTTCTCTCTCCTCTCTCTTCTCTCTCCTCTCTCTTCTCTCTCCTCTCTCTTCTCCAAACAAATGAACCCCGGCTTTGCCGGGGTTCATTTGTTCATGGGGCTTGATCATGGGATTGGGATTGGGAATGGGAATGGGAATGGGCCGCGCTGTGTTCCACGTGAAACATTCCAGGAACTCAAGTAGGTTTGAATCCCATCTTCGAGAGGATTCCATCGAACTGATCCATGTCATAGAACTCGATGATCATTCTCCCCTTTCCCGCCTTCTTTCCCTGCTGCTTGATGTGAACTCGTGTCCCAAGGTGCTCAGAGAGCTGACCACCAAGGTCATCGAGATGAGAGCGGGTCGTATCTACCTTTTCGGGGGTAGTTGGCATCGAACCCCCCTCCTGGATGCGACGAATCCTTCTCTCCAGTTCTCGAACAGACCAACTCCCGGAGATCGCCATCCGGACCAGCCGCGTACGATCACTGATTGAAGTGATTGAGAGCAGTGATTTTGCATGACCACCGCTGAGAAGTCCGCTTCGGACTGCCTCCTTGGTTCCCTCATCAAGCTCATTCATTCTCAGGTGGTTTGTCACCGAGGATCTGTTGAGTCCAACCTGGTTCGCGATTTCCTGGTGAGTGAGGCCGAACTGATCCTGTAATCGAATGAATGCTTCAGCTCGCTCAATGGGGTTCAGATCCTCCCTCTGGATGTTCTCGATAATGGACCACTCTGCAGCAGTACGATCGTCAATCTCATGTAGAACTGCCGGAATCTCGCTTAAACCAGCAATCTCTGCCGCCCTGAGGCGTCTCTCGCCTGCAACCAACTCATAGCCGTCCCCAATCGACCGAATGAGAATTGGTTGCATGACACCGGCAGTCTTGATTGAGTCAGCCAATGCTTTCAGGGCATCCATGTCAAATGCTTGGCGTGGCTGCCATGGACTTGGCTTGATATCTCCAACGGACACTGAAAGCAGGCCCTCTGAGAGAAGTTCGCCCTGTGTTCCTCGTGGAACATCCTTCTGCTCATCCCCAGGCACAGATTCAATACGAACTGGCGTATTGATCATGCTCTTGAGACCTCGGCCAAGCCGGCTCTTCTTCTTGGTTGTGGACATGAGACATCAATCCTTGTGTTTCAACTCTCAGATTCAAGACGATCGTGTTCCACGTGGAACATCTCTCAAGATTTCGACCCACTTAGATACTTCCGATAAGAAAATACAGCAAGGAAACAGCCAAGAGTGGGAGCCCTGGGCAAAGATTCCTCTTTGCCACGTGGAAAATGCACCCAAATACACGGAATAAGATCCGTCATCATTCAAGATCATGCTCGATCATACGTCTATTTACGTGATATGTCTTTATCTTTTGATAACGTGATCATTCTGAAAGAATGACGACATCCGTTGGGTCAACATGCAGGTGAACTGTTCCCTCATCCACTTCATCCCCTGGATTCAAGTGGAGTGTTCGAACTAGCTCACTACCTATTGCGACCAAGTGCTGGGCCTGGTCCCCAAGGAAGATCTGCTCAGTAATCATCCCTGAGAAAGTATTGTTCTTTCCTGGCTTGGCAACCTGCTGGAATGCCTCTGGCCTGATTGAACACGTGACCTGTGCATCAGCAGGCCATGTTCGTACAGGACTTACCGCAGTAAGGGATCCTGCCGAAGTCTCCAACATGACCTTATCTCCCTTGCTAGAAACAACTTGCGCTGGAAAGAAGTTGGTTTCTCCCAGGAACTCTGCAACGAATCGAGTTTCCGGGTTGCGATACAGGGATCGGGGAGGCCCCAACTGGCGAACCGTGCCGTCCTTGAGAACGGCAATCCTGTCTGCCATTGACAAGGCCTCGTCCTGATCATGGGTCACATAGACGGTCGTAATCCCGCTGGCCTTGCAGATTCGACGAATCTCCGTGCGCATATCCAATCGCAACTTTGCATCCAGGTTGCTCAGCGGCTCATCAAGCAACAGCACCTCGGGCTTGATGACAAGCGCCCTGGCAAGGGACACTCGCTGCTGCTGACCACCTGAGAGTTCATTAGGCTTCCGATCGCCATATCCGCTCATCTGGACCATCTCAAGGGCTTGCTTGATGTTCTCTTCACGTTCCAACTGCGGCTGCTTCCTGAGAACCAGTCCATAGCCGACATTTTCAGCCACGGTCATGTGTGGCCAGAGTGCATAGCTCTGGAACACCATCCCGGTGTTCCGACGATTCGGAGGCGCTGTGGTTACTTCACGATCATTGAAATGAATCCGACCTGCAGTGGGATCGATGAACCCGGCGATCATTCGCAACAGGGTGGTTTTTCCACACCCGGATGGACCCAACAGGAAGAAGAGTTCCCCGGGCTCGATCACCAGGTCGATGCCGTCTACGGCCCTTGTGGCCCCATAGTACTTCTTGATGTCTGAAAGTCTGATCGAAGTCATGCAGGACAAACGATACCAGTTGCAGTGGGGATTTGATGGTCTGCCCACGATGGTTCCTGCTGTAGGATGCCCCTGATGTCCAACACCCCTGTTACAGAGCGTCTCCGGCAGCTGCAGGCATGGCGAGGTCCAGCCGAGAGAACAAAATCCATGGGTGATGCCATCGCATCCCTGCAACAAACTGCAGAGAAGGCGCATCGTCAACTCGGATCCTTCGTTGAAGCGTGGGACGCACTGCTCCCTCCAGAGCTGTCAGCCAAGACATGTGTCGAAGCAAAGCGGGGGGGAGTTGTACATGTTCGAGTTGGCAGTGCCTCGGTTGCCTGGGAACTTGATCGACGCCTTCGAGAAGGGCTGCTCGGAGAACTCCGCAGCAGATGCTCGGGCGCACTCTCTCGTGTCCAGGTCCGCGTCGGCGGACAACTGCACGCAAGATCCTCGCCGAATTCAAGAACTGCATGACCCACGAACTCGAACTTCGTGTCAGGTACCGTGAATGCGACCCGATGGGAGTCGTTCACCACACTGTCTATCCCACGTGGTTCGAGATGGGGCGGACGGAACTGCTTCGGTCGATGGGGGGGTGCTATCGCGACCTGGAAGCAGCAGGCATCTTCCTTGTCGTCGTGAAACTCGAGGTTCAATACCGACAACCGGCGAGGTATGACGAGGTGCTCACCCTGGAAACATCCCTGGTTCGATCGACCCGAGCGAAGATTGAACATGCCTACAGCCTGCAACGTGACGGGGTACTGCTTGCAACAGGTGAAACGACACTCGCATGCCTGGATGCCACTGGGCACGTACGGGAAGTCCCAGGCTCACTCGTGACAACGGGTGATGCCCCGGCAACCTGAGCTGCTACTTGCCGATGCAGAATGATGAGAAGATGCGTCCCAGGACGTCTTCGGGGGCAATGATGCCCCCGACCAGGCCAATTGCATCAAGGCCCTCCCGCAACTGGGACGCGACAAGTTCAGGTACACCCTCCCGGCCTTGAACGAGGGACAAGGCTTCCTCGAGCCGGTCCACGACTTCGGTCAACGATGCTTCGTGTCGAGGCTGCAGTGCAACCGCATCCGAAGAAAGTGGAACAAGGCCCTCGCGAGTTCGATCACTGATCAACTCGCGGAGTTCATTGATCCCATGTCCTGTTTCGGTTGAAACCTGGAGGTCACCATCACGACGGGAACCATCCAGGTCATGCTTGGTACGCACCTTGACAACACGATGATCATCCATCCAGCCTGCGTCATCATCAACGGGAAGACAGTGGAGCAGAAGATCCGCGTCGGCCAACATTCCCAAGGCATTGTTCTGCATCTGGAGATCGATCGGATTCGATATCGAGGTTTCGAATCCAGCTGCATCAACCAGGAGTATTTCTGCTCCTTCCACGTCGACCTGCAGAGGCTCGATGATGACATCACGCGTTGTGCCTGGAACCTCGGTGACAATTGCACGCCGATTCGAGAGGAGCGCGTTGAACAATGTCGATTTTCCGGCATTCGGTGGACCGCAGAGCATTACGACCGGCAGTGCCTGCAGCACATCCATGCCGATGGCGCGATCAAGTACCTCCTTCAGTGACGCCAGCATCTCCTTGAGTTGTCCGGCAAGATCACCGGCTTCGATGGCGACGACATCCTCCTCGTCCGTAAAATCTATTCCTGCTTCCACGAGAGCAAGTACTCCTGCCAGTTGATCTGCAATCTTCTCGGCAACCACTCCAAGCCTTCCGGAACGCAGCATTGATGCCGCCTTGAGTTCCGCATCGCTCCTTGCCGCGATGACAGCCGAAACACCCTCGGCCTCGGTCAGCGACAGTCGGCCGTTGAGCCATGCCCTGTAGGTGAACTCGCCTGGTTCTGAACGACGGGATTCAATTGCCTTCTCCTTCCCAAGTGCAATCAACGCATCGATGATCCGTTCAAGCAGATGCGGCTGCCCAGGCAGTTGCAGTTCAACCACGTCCTCCCCCGTAAAACTGGCCGGGCCGGGGAAGGTCATCATCTGCGCAGGAAGGTCAAGCCCGTCCAGTCCAAGGCGCACAGGGGTGATTCGCCGTGTCCGGGGAGCTGCCTCGGCAACACATGCCTCCGCGAGTGCAAAGACCCCGTCACCGCTTGCGCGGATTATTCCACGGCCGGCATGACCCGGCGGTGAACTGACCGCCAGGATGACAGCGGTGCTCTCCACGAGGGAACCTCCCTACTTTCGTTTCTTGAACGTCTTCGCATTCTTCTGTTTCGCTTCGGCCTTGCGACGTTCCAGCATCTTGGCATAGGCCCGCGCCTGCGGATCCTTCGGCTTCTTCTTCGGTGAAGACGGACGCCCCACAACAGGCGTATCCTCATCCTCTCGGTCGACCTGCTTTCGGATATGGCGAGCCTCGAGAATCCCCACGCTGCTGGATGTCAGGATGTACAGCGTGAGCCCGGAAGGCGCCGAGTAGAGCATCAGCGGAAACAGTGTCACCATCATGATTCGCATGATCTTCTGCTGCGATTCCTGCTCTGGCGTCAATGTCGTCGTCGGTGGACTCATGTACTTCTGTTGAATGAAGAACAGGGCCCCGAGCAGGATTGGAAGGAGGTTGATGCCAGTCATGTTCCACATGAGGAACGACCGAGGCGTTTCGAACTCGTAGAAGAAGTGATCCGGGCTGCTCAGGTCCGCCAGGAAGGACCAGTCCCAGAACAACTGGAAGACACCGAAGAACGCCGGTTCCTGTCGCAGTTCAAATGCGAAGTAGAGAACCGCGTACAGGGCGATCCAGATCGGCATCTGGAGGAACATGGGCAGGCAACCGAGCATCTGGAGCGGGTTGACTCCATGCTCACGCATCAGCTTCATCTGTTCCTGCTGCTTCCGCTTCGGATCATCTGCATGCTTCTGGGTGATCTTCTCCATCTGCGGCTTCAACTTGGACATCGTCCGCGTAAACCGCTGCATTCCAGTCTGGGATTTCTTCGTGATCGGGTGCAGGAGTATGCGAACGATGATCACCAGGGCGATGATCGCCAGTCCCCAGTCGAACAGGACATAGTGATCGAGGAATGCCAGCACCACCACGAGGATGTCCGCAAGCCACTGGAACGTGCAGATCGCACAGAACGCCGACATCTGGAAGAGGATCAGGCCCCGCATCTTCAGGGCCTTGTATGGTTCCTCGTCATCGAGCATTTCTCGCTCAAGAGGACCGGCGAAGAGGCCCATGCTCAAGTCCTGGCTTTCGCCCGAGGGAACCGTCACAAGTGGGCTCACCAGGTTGCTCAGGACGATCGGGTCATCGGAGCCTGCTCCCTGGACCCACTTGGCGATCTTTTCCACGACCGGGGCCAGTGACCGATTGCCTGCTCCATCAGGCCCGAGAATGGGATGAACCGCCAGGCCGAAGTACCTGTTCGTCGAAGCGAACCAGGACAATGTGTATCCCCCTTCTTCGCTGAGGGGGTTCGGCCAGAAGAATCGACTCTCCTCCAGGTCGGTTGCATCGGTCATCTCCTGGACCATGTCACCGCCGGCGATCACATCCGCGACGTGGCCGGGATCCTGATCTTCTGGATACTCGTAACCGAAACGGAAACGACGACGATCCATGTACCTCGCACGATCTGGGTAGAGGCTGGGCGGACCGTATTGAACCCATCGAAACTGGATGGCCGCGGTGGTGTGGTTGGTGACGGACTGGTGCAGGGTGATGTCGTATCCACTGCCAAGTTCGAAACGACGCTCGATCGTGGCAACCGGGTCACCGTCTTCGGACAGAATCCTCGACGTAAAATGTCCGGGACCAACTTCCTTCCAGACCTGGGCTGGCGTCAGGTCAAGCGACGACTCCTTGCCGATGGTGATCGACTGGGCTGAAAAGATTGCGATTGTTCGATGCTGCTGCGACCCGTCGGGTCCGACCCATGAAATGGGTTGTGCTTCCTGGAGTATGTACCGTTCTTCAACCGGCAACTCGTACCCGGATGCATCGCCGGCCTTCAATGCGGAGTAGTACATGTCCGCCTGGCGCTTGGCGGCAGCCGTTTCCCAGATGTCCGCGAAGGGGATTGAAACGATCCCAGCGCCAGCACGAGTGAAGGTCAACTGCATCGACCATGTTTCTGGATCATCAAGGCTGCCCATCACCGAGTTTGGCTCATCAACTGTCCAGGGATACTCCTCCAGATGGAGTCCCTTGAGCGACGAGAGCTCAAGCTGCTGTGGTTCCGCCTCCTCGGCGGGGGGTGCCGCTGGATCCCCGGCCGCAGTCGTCGTTTCCCCGGTCTCCCCGGTACTGGAAGGGGTTTCCGAAACAGGGGAGGACGTTGTCGTGGATGTCTCCTCCTGCTTGCTGGCCCGGTCCCTTCCCGGAGCGAAGATCACCATGGAGACAAGCAGCACCGCAATCGCCAGGACGGCGAGGGGAACGAATGTTCTGAGTTTCTTTGAGGGTGCTGGTGGCATTGGAGGAGATGGGGTCCCGCGTCAACGTCCCTCGAGAAGACGATCGCCCAGCCAATTGCTCAGCTCAGGAATGGCGTGGATCTTCTTGACGACCGATTCAACATCATATGGGAGTCGAAAGAACTCGACCTGTGATTCCGTTTCATCAAGAACTGCATAACTCGCCCTTGGATCCATGTCTCGAGGCTGTCCCACAGAGCCGGGGTTGATGATGAGGAGATCATCACCCTCCAACTTGTAGACTGAATCGACATCCTCGGGCGGATAGAAATCCGGTTCATTGGTAAAGACACCTGGGACATGTGTATGGCCGACCATGCACCACTTCTGTACCCGGTCGAAGATCTGCTGCATCTTGACCGGTGAGTTGATGGCGTCTTCTGGGAAGATGTACTCGTTGATCGGTCGCCGTGGTGACCCATGGACGCAGAGAAAATCACCAAAACTCACTCGAACCTTGAGGTTGCCGAGGAACTCCCACCGCCGAGCAGCGGCTTCCTCATCGGCCTCCTTCTCGAACTGGGCTCGTGTCCAGTATGCGGCTTGTTCCGCAGCGGCATTGAAATTCGTAGGCTCGTACAACGCACCATAGTCATGGTTTCCCATGAGGGACCATTCACAGACATCAGCAACGCGATCCACGCAGGCCACGGGATCCGGACCATACCCAAGGATATCGCCGAGGCAGATGATCCTGTCGGCATTGCGACCCTCGATATCAGCGAGGACCACTTCGAGGGCCTCGAGATTGCCATGGATGTCACTGACGATTGCGGTACGCACTGGGGCGTCTCCTCCCGTAATGGGAAACGAGGATGCTATGTCCTTGGATACCGGACCGTCAACGTCCCCCGCACCACCAACCCCGGAACCTCACCGTACAATGCTCGAACTTCCAACCCCCTGGAGCGTGGAGTACCAACGTGCCTGATTCAAAGCATTACGATCTCGTCGTCATCGGAAGTGGGCCCGGAGGCTATGTTGGGGCCATTCGAGCATCCCAACTGGGCATGAAGGCCGCAGTTATCGAACGAAATCGCCTTGGCGGCGTCTGCCTGAACTGGGGTTGCATTCCCAGCAAGGCCCTTCTTCACAATGCCGAACTGTGGAGTGAAGCAGTCACCCATGGGGATGAATGGGGCTTCTCATTCGAGAAGGCCTCCCTCGATTTCCAGAAGGCGATCGGGCGGAGTCGAAGCGTGGCCGACAAGCTCAACGCCGGCGTTGGATTTCTCCTGAAGAAGAACAAGATCGATCACATCGAGGGACATGCCAGGATCACCTCCGGAGCAGGTGATGGGACTCCCTGCTCGATCGAGGTGACGACTGCTGATGATGACTACTACCACGGGACAGGCAGCGGGACGAGTGGAACCGTCACGGCGGACAAGGTCATCATTGCCACCGGCGCCGCTCCGAAGGAACTTCCCTTTGCACCCTTCAATGGAACGACCATCGTTGGGTCACACGACGCAATGGTGCTACCAAAGCAGCCAGGGAAGCTGGTTGTCATCGGGTCCGGTGCGATCGGCATGGAGTTCGCCTACTTCTACAACGCGATCGGAACGGACGTCACCGTTGTTGAAATGCTGGACCGAATCCTTCCCGTGGAAGACGAGGATGTTTCGAAAGCTGCACTGAAATCCTTCCGGAAACAGGGCATCACCTTCCATGTAAGCAGCATGACAACTGCTATTGAAACCAGCGAAAACGGCACAACAGTCACGATCCAGGATTCGCAGGATGAGTCGAAGACCGAACAACTCGAGGCCGACGTGGTCCTCGTGGGCATCGGGGTCGGTGGCCGATTCGAGGGTCTCATCGGCGATGGCCTGGACCTTGAACTCGAGAGAGGCCATATCAAGACCGACGTTCGCAGTACAGACGAGCCGACCTATGCCACGAGCGTTCCCGGCATCTACGCCATCGGCGACGTGATCGGCCCCCCGTGGCTCGCCCACGTCGCTTCGGAAGAAGCGGTTACCTGCGTCGAGCGCATGGCTGGGCACGATACGCTCGGAGTGGACTACGACGCGATTCCCGGATGTACGTACACGAACCCACAAGTCGCCTCCATCGGCATGACCGAACATGCGGCCAAGGAGGCCGGTGTCGAGTACACCGTTGGCACGTTCCCACTGAGTGCACTGGGCAAGGCCATCGCAGTCGGCCAGACGGAGGGGTTTGTCAAGATCATCGCCTCGAAACCCTATGGCGAAATCCTTGGAGCTCACATCATCGGAAAGGATGCCTCGGAATTGATCCACGAGTTCTGTCTCGCCATCCGCCTCGAAGCAACAGCAGAGGACATCATCTCCACGATGCACGCGCACCCGACAATGGCTGAATCGATCCACGAAGCTGCACTTGGAACAGAATCAAGATCCATCAACTCCTGAGCCTGCCTTCCCATGACGGACTTTCATGAGCATGTTCTCGACAACGGTCTCAAGATCGTGGCTGAAGTGGATGATGGCGCCTACTCGGCGGCAATGGGCTTCTTTGTAAAGACCGGTGCTCGTGACGAATCATCCGACCTGATGGGCGTCAGTCATTTCCTTGAACACATGATGTTCAAGGGGACACGGCGACGATCTGCGGCCGAGGTGGATCGGGATCTCGACGACATCGGCGCTCGACACAATGCCTGGACCAGCAGCGAGATGACCACCTTCCATGCCCAGTGCCTCCCAAGGCACCTGCCTGATGCGGAAGACGTGCTTTCCGACATTCTCCGACCGGCCCTTCGCGAGGAGGATTTCGACGACGAGAAAGGCGTGATTCTCGAAGAAATCGCCATGTATGCCGACCAGCCGTTCTGGAGACTCTACGAGCGGTCGCTTGAGACCTTCTACGGAGACCACCCGCTTGGACACCGCGTCCTGGGTACCAATGAAACGGTTGCCTCGATGAATCGCGACGCGATGGTGGACTACTTCGAGCGGAGGTATTCCGCGGACAACACCATTGTCGCCATGGCGGGTTGCCTGGATTTCACTGAAATGGTCCAGCGACTCGAAGAGCATTGTGGTGGATGGATACGGACCAACGCAGTTCGATCCTATGTCGAGCCGAAACTGACCCGTTCGCGCTTCGAGGAGAAGGATGACCATCTTGCAAGGCACTATGCCTGCATGGTGAGCCCTGGCCCCTCCCTGCAGTCCGACCAGATATACGCCGCTGGAATGCTTGCTCATATTCTCGGGCACCACGAAGGCTCACGCCTCTACTGGGCACTTGTTGAACCAGGTCTTGCCGAGGAAGCGCAATGCCAGTTTGATGGCCGGGATGGCTGTGGTGAGTTCATCCTGTGGCATGCCTGCAACCCGGGTGATGCCGCACATTGCGAGTCGATTGTCCTTGAAACCCTCGATGAACTGATCAGCTCCCTCACCGAAAGTGATCTCGAGCGGGTTCGGAGCCTGGCAGCAACTGCAGCAACGGTTGCCGGCGAACTGCCGGCTGGTCGCATGCAGCGATTGGGACAGATCATGACCTCTACCGGGGAATACCGAAGTCTTGATGAAGATCTCAAGCGGATCATCGATGTGACCCTCGATGATCTCGTCGAACTCGTTGAAGCCTTTCCCATCAAGCCGATGGTGACGGGCACGCTCGGACCCGACGGATCTGGCTGATCCACACCGACGGTGATGAACAGACGTGCTATTCTCTGGGCTGGCGATGACAACCACTTCAGGCACCAGGGGCATGATGCCCGCCGATGTGAATCACAGGCTCGATGAGCATGCATTTGTCGGTGCCGTTCTCGAGCTGCAGAAAACAATCCCGCTTCCCGATGTTCCGGAACAGGCATGGGAGCAACTGCTCACCGCCGCCTACGACCTGGCCTTTGCCTATCTGCATGACAAGCACCTTGAACATGTGAATACATGTTCGAATCCAGTTGTGACCTGCTTTCTTGAAACCATCTTCGGTGCCGACTGTGAAGAACTCGATGAGTCCGGCCTCGCCGCGTTGCACGAAACAGTGCTTGAACGCACGCCCATCTATGACAACACGGGCTGCCTGGATGCCATGGAACGTGATCGCAGCAGGCGTGAACGAATGGGGGCCTTCTACACGCCTGACCACATCGTCGACTCCCTGCTGGAACGAACACTCGATCCGCTCCTCGACATGGCGGAACAACAGGATGATCCCGTCCGAGCAATACTCCAACTTCGCATCTGCGATCCAGCATGTGGCGCCGGGCATTTCCTCGTGCGGGCAGGTGAGCGATTGGCCCGGAGAGCAGCACGGCATGTCCATCCCCGTGACGCCCACTGGGTTCGAGTCAACGCCTTCCAGGACTGTCTCTACGGGGCCGAGCTGGATCCCGTCAGTGCACATGTATGCAAGCGCCGCCTCTGGAGCCTCGCGGCTGACTCGCAACTCTCACCCTCGACCTTCGATGAACGCATTCATTCGGGGCATGGACTGCTGGGAGCACCACCCGGGACCGGAACGCTGACGGACTGTGACGCATGGACTGCCGAGCGACTCGACAACGATGCCATTGATGAACTGAGACCCGTTCACTGGCACCTCATGGCAGAACGAGGGTTCGACCTGGTCATCGGGAATCCACCGTTCATGAACCAGCTTGCACGGGACACCAGTATGGACCGGCAGCTGGCTGCCCTGCTCCGGGACCGCTTCGGTGACGTGGTGAAGGGATACGCGGATGTCGCCAATGTCTTCCTTCGCCTGGCCGCGGATCTTGTCCGCCCCGGTGGCCGTATTGCGCTCCTGCAACCCTGGTCGGTACTTTCATCACGTGATGCCGGAGGCATCCGTCGTGACCTGGCCTTGCGATTGCGGATGACAGACCTCTGGGTTGCACTTGAACACATCTTCGAGGCCGGCGTTCATGTCTGTGCGCCTGTCTTTGAACGCACGATGATTCGAAAGGGATCGCTCCACAGAACCTCCGGAGCCTCCTTTGAACCTGCTGAAGACCTCGAACTCGACATGGATGTCCTCGCCGGGGAAGACACGTGGTCGGGTCTCATCAGCGACCTTGTAGGCATTCCACGTGTCGATGTTGCCTTGCATGACACCCTGGGGAACATTGCAACTGCGACGGCTGATTTCCGGGACCAGTACTACGGACTCAGGGGCTGTGTCCAGGACGCACTTCATGATCGACCCTCTGCAAACTGTGTCCCACTGATCACGACAGGTCTTGTTGATCCAGCAACCTGCCGATGGGGGAAGAAGGTGACCCGATACGATGGTCGCCGATGGAACCGACCCCAGGTCAACCTCGATACTCTGGCCACACGCACGGAACTGGAACCATGGGCCAGGGCCAGGCTCGTCCCGAAACTCCTGCTTGCAACCCAGACAAAGGTGCTGGAGGTCTATGTCGACTGGGAAGGTTCCTGCCTTCCGCTGACCCCCCTGATTACGATCCAGCCTGAGAATCCAGGCATGCTCTGGCACCTGGCCGCAGCACTTGCTTCCCCGGTCTGTACTGCAGTTGCAGCAGGGCGGTACCTGGGAGCTGCACGCAGTACGAATGCCATCAAGTTGTCGGCTTCGCAGGTTCTCAAGCTGCCGATGCCCTGCGACCAGGCACCTTGGAATGCTTCCGCTGCCGCATTCCAGCAGGCATCCGAAGCAGAAGACGAACATTCCCGGCTGCAATACCTCCGCGAGGCAGCACTGGCATCGTGCCTTGCCTATGGCTGCAACGACGAGGAATCCGACACGCTTCTCCATTGGTGGAACCAGCGGTTGCCGAGGTGAATGGGCGTGTTGAATCGGGCTTCAGATCCCGGTCGACGATGAACTGAGTTCAGGGAAGGCCCACCGCATTGCTGCGGGTTCCTCGCCAAGCAGATCGCGAGCGTACACGGCAAGCAGCCGATTGGCACGATCAATGACCTCCCCGTCGGCTGCCATGGATGACGTCCCGGCATCAAGTGAACGAAGCAACTGAATCGTAACTGGACGAACCCGCCAACGATCAGGGGCACCAGTATCAGCCACGGTTCCTCCACGCTGGGAACTGAAGCCGACGGCGTCTGATGTTTCGTCAAGCACCTCGCCTGTTTCAACATCATGGTCAAGCACCGGCCTGTAGCCGCAGGCACACAGGAGCTGCCATTGAAAGACCAGGGTCGAACGTGATGCTTCACCTTTCAGCGAGCAGCGTGTCAGGGCGGCCTCGAGCGAATCGAAGACCTCCGGGTGCGGGTCGTAGGCCGTCAGCATCCTGTTCACGAGATCGACCATGTAGAGGGAAGCCCGGTTTGCCGCCAGGTCATGGCGAAGAGCACGATGAACTTGCTCCAGGTGCCAGGCCGTCAGGAGAGCCAGGTCACGACCAGGCTTCAGGATGGCCACGATCTGCCCGCCTGTCAGTGGGTCAAATCCACCCGAGAACGAGCTGTGGGCCCGCTTGGCTCCCTTGGCCAGGCCACGCAGCAGGCCATGCTCCCGGGTCAGGAGGCTGACTGTCTGGGATGTTTCGGAGAAATCCCAGCACCTGAGACACACTGCGCTGTCTGTCAAACTGGCCACGAACTGACTGTAGCACGGATATACTCGAAACCATGGCCCGGGTCATTGCGATGCTGAATCAGAAGGGTGGTGTCGGCAAGACCACGTCAGCGGTCAACCTGGCAGCAGCCCTGGCCAGTCGCGGGCAACGCACCTGCCTCGTTGACCTTGACCCGCAGGCCCACATGAGCCTGCATGTCGGGCTTGACCCGGACGAAGCAAGGTGCACGATCTACGACCTGCTGCTCGATCCAGATCGGAACATCGAAGATGCGATTGTGAAGGTTGATGAACGGCTTGATGCCATCGTCTCCGAAACCGACCTGGCGGCCGCCGAAACGGAACTGGCTGGACGGGCCGGGCGACATGACATCCTGGCAAGGGCCTTCGGCACGATCACCGATCGCTACGACGTCGTCATGATCGACTGCCCCCCGAGCCTGGGTGTGCTCACGCTCAATGCCCTGGCAATGGCAGATGAAGTCTTCGTTCCCATGCAGGCTCACTTCCTCGCGCTCCAGGGCGTGGGAAAACTCCTTGAAACAGTCGGGCTGGTCTGTCAATCAGCCAATGAACGACTCGAGGTCACTGGAATTCTTCTGTGCATGCACGACAAGCACACCAACCTTGCCCGCGAAGTCGTCGATGATCTCAAGGCCTTCTTCGGTGAAGCAAGAAATACCGATCTGCCATGGCGGAATTGCAAGGTGCTGCTGCCCCCCATCCGGCGAAACATCAAGCTCGCGGAAGCACCGAGTTTCGGCCAGACCATCTTCCAGTATTCGCCGACAAGCCATGGTGCACGTGACTATGGCAACCTCGCTGATGGACTGCTCGAACGCTGGAGATCGGAAGGATCTGGTGAAGAGAATGCAGCCTGCGGAGCCTCCAAGACGCAGGGCGTCACGTGATCAGTACAGGGCTGCTCGAACCTGATGCGCTCCGGCGGGAACGGGTTGCAAGGCCCTGGCGTATTGCATTTGTTCTCTTCACGCTCGCACTGATCATCGGTACGCACCTGCCGGGGCCGGCACCGGAAGACATTCAGAACACACATGCTTCGCCGGACAAGTTCATGCATTTCGTGGGCTTCGGTACATTCACGATCCTGCTCTGGATGACCGGGTGGATTCGCTGGTGGTGGATCACGAGCCTGATCGCAATCGGGTTCGCCCTCATCGATGAGTGGACACAATCCGTCATCAGTATCAACCGCGAGTCCTCCGGCAGTGATATCGCGGCAGGCGTGCTCGGCGTGCTGGCGGCAACAGGCTGGTTGACGGCCCTCTCAACTGCAGGTGACGAGGTGTCGCAGGCCCGGAACAGGCGAGGCGGCTATATCCTGGAAAGCGTTCTGAGCCGAACCGAGAACTGGTTTCTTCTTGGACTTGCCGGCATCGTCCCGTTCATACTCGTGGCCGTGCTCACCTATGCCTTCGCATGGAACATGTTGGAAACAAGCCTGCCGAACATTTCCTTCTCCCTGGGCATGATTGCCGGCATCATTGCCGTGCTGGTCCTGTTGAAACGACTGATGGAACCCGTGCAAACGGCGATGCGGGATGACTGCCCCTGCTTCTTCTGCGGTGTGTCAACGGGTCGAAGCGAACCGGACGCCGATGGTTGGATGGAATGCCCCTCGTGCAGGCGACCAGTGCATCAATCCCAATGGCGGTCGCTGGCTTTGCCCCGAATACCTCTCTCCATCCTTCTTGCCTCGGACGGCCTGGTCGGGTTCGCCTGCGTGATCCTGTACATCGTCATCTCGATCCTTGTCGGTCCGGCATTTCTGCTGGCTGCTGGCCAACCCGGACTGGCAGGCGTGATTGCCTGCACGGGTATTACGCTCCTGGCCGCCATGTTCTGGACCTGGAGGCAGAACAGCCTGGCCATGGTCTATCACGATCTTGGAAGCCGGTGCGTTGGATGTGGTTTTGACCTTTCGTCGAGCAGTGATCACCAGGGCGTGGGATCCTGCCCGGATTGCGGGCTTGATTTCGCGCGTTTCAAGCGTCGAACGGACGAAGAGTTGGGTGTAGTGGGTCATGAACCCGATGCACACGATGATGCCTGATCGACTCGAGTCCAACACGCGTACCGTCACACTGTTGACTGCCTGCAGCCGCCTGACCGGGCTGGTACGAGATGCCGTTCTCAGCCGGCTCTTCGGTGTTTCCGAGTTGATGAGCGACTTCTGGATCGCCTTTCTCGTGCCCAACCTGTTCCGCCGTCTCTTCGGCGAAGGAGCCCTCGGGGCCTCCTATCTTCCGGTCTACACGAAGTTGAACAAGTCGAACCCGGACCAGGCTGGGCAATTGGCCTCGCTGCTGCTTGCCGGGCTGCTCGCCGTCATGGGCATGCTTGTCCTGCTGGGCGAACTTGTGCTCTTTCTCGTCTCGGCAACGCGTGACCACTCGGATCCAGCCATCTGGCTCATGATGATCATGCTCCCCTACATGCCCCTCGTATGTCTTGTTGCGCTCCTTGGTGTCATGCTGCAGGTCCATGGTCGTTTTGGTCCACCTGCTGCAGCGCCACTGCTGCTCAATGGTGCCATCATCGCTGCTGCCGTGGGTGTAAGCCTGGCGACCGGCAATATGACACCTCACGCAAGAATCTTGACGATCGGCTCTGTTGCCGGGGCAGTCGTTCTTGCGGGGGTGCTCCAGGCTGCGTGGCTCTTCTGGTCACTTCGGAAGGAAGTGCAATGGACCTGGAACAGGGCGGAGGCATCTGCCCCGTTGCGACGTGTACTTCTTGCTGCCGCTCCGATGCTGCTGGGCATCGGCGTCCTGCAGTTGAATACCTTCATGGATGGAATCATTGCAAGCTATCCCACCTTCTTCGATACGGACCAGTTCCTCGGCTGGCAGTACCCGCTGGACACGGGAGCCATGGCTGTCCTGAGTTTCGCCCAGCGACTCTATCAGTTCCCCCTCGGCGTCTTCGCCATCTCGGTGGCCACTGCGATCTATCCATTGCTGGCACTCCAGGCTGATGACGAAACCGGTTTCAGAGATACGATTCGACGCGGGCTGCGGCTCGTTCTCTTCATAGGCCTTCCCGCGAGCGTCGGCCTGGTCCTCGTCCGTGAACCCCTGACTGCCTGCGTCTACCAGGGAGGCGCCTTCACCTCGGCTGATACGACGCAGGTCAGCGCTGTTCTCCTTGGCTATGCCGTCGCAATCTGGGCATATTCCGCGAACCAGATCCTGACACGAGCCTGCTATGCCAAACTTGATACACGGACACCTGTTCGCATTGCCGTACGCATGGTTGGATTGAATCTCCTCCTGAACATCACGCTCATCTGGACTCCGCTGGGCATCGCCGGCCTGGCATGGTCAACGGCCATCTGCGCCATCCTGCAGTTCATGCTGCTCCTGAGGGCATCCAGGGCACATGTTCAAAACCCGTTCGATGTAGTTGTCGCCCGATCAGCTCTTCGATCACTGGCGCTGGCGATTGCCATGGGCATCGGCGTTGGATTCGTCATGCTCGGACTCGAGACCGGCAGCACATTCCTTGAACATTTCCGGCAGTTGGGCATCCTCCTCGTCGTCGGTACGGTGATCTACGGCGGCGGTGCCATGCTGCTTGGAATGCCGGAACTGAAATGGGCGCTGGGGCGACGCTGATCAGTCGATACGCCATGCCCGGCCATCACGCTGAACAGGCCTGTAGAGGGTGTCGCGTTCGACCGGCTGGAACCCGGCCTCTCGTGCCGCTCGCTGAAGGTCACGGACCGTGACTTCCTGGTGCGTGCCGGCCCCATCCACTTTCGTGATGTCGTACCAGACAACCGTACCGTCCATGTCATCCGCCCCGTTCTGGAGCATGAGCTGGGCCATCTCCAGGGTCTGCATGATCCAGAACGCCTTCACGTGAGGAAAGTTGTCGAGCATCAGCCTGGATATGGACAGTGTCCTGAGATTCTCAAGACCCATTGGACCCGGAAGGTGTTCAAGCTTGCTGTCATCCGGAATGAAGGGCAGGGGAATCAGTGTCTGGTAGTAGCCGGTTGAACAGGTCTCTGGAGTCGGTTGCAGCCGACGGATGGCAACATCGGGATGCGAGAGTACAACGGCTCCATGTGGCCGACCTTCATGGTCGATCGAGTCGGCGAGTGGAACATCATTGTCAAGGGCCCAGTCATTGAGCGTACGATCCTGCTCCTGTCGAAGAAGCTGCAGGTGACGTATTCGATCTGCGTGGGTCTCTACATGTCCATAGAGGATTGTTGCATTCGTATTCAAGCCTTCTTCGTGCGCAATGCGATGTACGTCAAGCCATCGATCACCGCTGATCTTGGTTCGATGCGTCTCTGCATGAACACGATCATCGAAGACCTCCGCTCCGCCACCAGGCAGCGATCCGAGTCCGGCATCACGAAGTGCCTGGATGACCCATCGGATTCCCTCGTCGCCTTCCCGGCCTTTCCCGGCAATCCTCGAAAAGTGGACGATTTCGACCGCAGTGAACGCCTTGATATGCAATCCCGGTGCCGTATCACGGATCAATGACAGCATGTCGAGGTAGTACTGGAACGGAAGCCAGGGGTGAAGCCCGCCCACGATATGCATTTCGGTCGCACCAGCATCCAGGGCTTCAAGCACCTGTTCGTGGACCTCTTCAAGTGAATACTCGTACGCTCCCTCTTCGTCCTTCTTCCGCTGGAATGAACAGAAGGAGCAGCTGAGCGCACAGATGTTCGAGTAGTTCAGGTGCCTGTTGATGTTGTACCAGGCAACGTCTCCATTGAGGCGCCTCCGGACGATGTTCGCCAGTGAACCGACCGTCCAGATATCGGGGGTCTGGAACAACTGCAACCCGTCGTCGCTGGTCAATCGATCACCGGACATGACACGGTCGATCACCGGGCGAAGCGACGTATCGGACAGTGCCGAGTAGATGCGTTCGCCGTCAGCGTCGAGTGATGAGTTGGCCAGGGTCGTCATGGGTCGATGATTGTAGCGGTCCCGGGGCACCACGAGGTCCCTCACTATCGGACCCACCCCCCCACAACGAACTCCGCAGCACACATTTACGTGCTTTTTCTCTTCGGAGCGAAGTGAACAGGGTGGCTCGTCGATCCTCTTCCATGGAGCACGGATGATGTCCACATTCCACGTACACGATGACACGAACTGGCCCGGTACCGGATCGATTCCCTTTCCCAGCAAGGATGTACGGGATTCCATGCTGCCTCGGCAGCGTGATTCAGTGCAATATGCCCTGCTGGCACTCGGCCTGGCCGATCGCCGCATGAAGCAACTGGCCAGAACCTTGGGTTGCCTGGGTCATTTTGAATCTGGCGAAGACGGACCACGCGCTGCCTGATCATCGCTTTCTTCCTCATCACCAGTTGCCCGCCAGACCAGTAAGAGCATTACTTGTCGGCGATAGTCTTCGTCCAGGAGAAACTTGACATTTCCTTCCTTGTCCATGTCGTCGGGTGCAACGGCGGGTGGAGATGGTCCAGGTGACTGGGAAGGGACTCCCTGGGTATCACGAGTCTGGTAGCGGTCTGCATTGATAGCCAGTGCATCAATGGCCGGTGCATCAATGAAAGGATCGTGCCGCTGGGATTCGTAGCTTCGTTCACCGACCGCCGGTGCCACGGGCAGGTTCCCGATATGGAATACGGTCCCCGGAGCTATGGTCGGGACGTATCCGGAACGAGTCGGCCTGTAGGTCGAGGTTGGTGACACTGCCCACAGGCCACCCGCTCGACGCACGTACTGGCCACCGAGCGAATCCGACTGCATCAGTTGTTCAAAGTTGTATGACTGCTGCAGGCTGAACTGGACAGCCCTCAAACTCGTGGACAGGACAGTCGTGTCCGCTACGAATGCATCAACAGGCTGCAGGTCGGTTGTTCGAAGGTCGAGGGGGCGAAGATCCTGGAGTTCAGTGTCCCCTCCGGCCTGGCCGAGGGCCGGGGCTGTCAGCAACAGCAGCAGGATGGAACTCTTCAAACCAGGCATAGATCAACTTCCCGTCGGAACAGTACACTCATCGACAAGCCGTGGCCCGGGGCTTTCCGGGTTTTCACGTGATGGGCCGTAAGCATGCCTGGAATGCACTCCATACCGGTTGCCGGACTCCTATTGGGAGGTACCAGTCGCCGAATGGGGAATCCAAAACACGAGTTGCAACTCCCTGATGGCCGCCTGCTCCTTGAGCACATGCTGGATCTCTGTGATGCAGTAGCTGATCGGACCCTGCTCTGTGGTGATGTTGTTCCGGGATTCGATCGGAACACCGTCCCGGACCGAATCCAGGGAGCGGGGCCTTTGGCTGGAATAGAGGCCGTTCTGAGAGAAGCCGGATCAGGTCGTTGCCTGATCGTGCCCTGTGACATGCCTGCCCTGGAATGCGAAGACCTGTCAAGGCTGGCGATGACCGAGGGTGATATTGTCCTCTTCGAAAATCCACCTGAATCACCGATGCAAGGTCTCCCCATGCTCATCGATGCAAACCAGCTTCGAAGCCTTGAACAATTCATGGATGCGGGTGGGAGGGCCATCTACAGGTTCATGGAGGGGCGTGCACACGTCCGGGTACCCCTCTCAAGGCAGGAACGCCTGCTGAACATCAATACCCCGGAAGACTGGACTGCATACCTGGAGTCATTGTGAAGTGGTATTCGAAACCCTGACCATGAAGCCCTTGAATGCCGGTGTTCTCGAAGCTTCGTCAACGTCCCGTGGAACCAGGATGTTCGCCTCTGGGTAATACATGACTGCATTTCCCTTCCTGATGTCGACCGGTCGGGGAAGGACTCTCAGTGAACCTGTTGCGGTCGCCACTTCGACGGGCTGATTTTCTTCAAACCCGAGGCGAGCCATGTCATCCGCGTGCATCAGGATCACATCGCGACGATCCTGCCCACGGTAGAGATCCTCCTCCTCGTAGACAACGGTATTGAACTGGCCCTCGCTTCGAACTGTCATGAGACGGAATTCATCTTCCGTTGGAATGGGTCGTTCCTTTGGCTCGACATCATGTACGACAGCCTTGCCGGTGGGAGTTGCAAATCTCGGTTCGTGAAAAGTCCTTCCCGAGATCTGGAACTCACCACCATTTCGGTGACCAACCCGCGTGATCGACTCGTAGCCGGGGACAACACGCGAAATCAACTCCCTGATGGCCGAGTGGTCGTTGAGTCGTTCCCAGTCCACCGGACCAAGGTCTCCCAGCAGGCGACGGCCAAGCGACGCGATTACATCGACCTCGCTTCGAGGTCCCTCGTGTCTCGCCTTACCACCATCACTGAGTCGAACGAAGTTGAACATCGACTCCTGTGTCGTCGACTGCTGCTCCTCGTCGCGAGGCAGAACGGGAAGGATGATTGTTTCACGACCCCGTCCATGTGCATGCCCCGTGTTCAAGGTCGTACTGAGGTAGACGACCTGGTCGATACAGCTGAAAGCCTCGCTTGCAAAGGCTGAATCCGGGTTTGAACCGTAGAGATTTCCTCCAAGACAGACCGCTGTACGCATTCCACCTTCGCGAGCCGATTCAAGACAGGCAAGCGTGTCCTTCCCGGGCATTGTCGGCATCGGAACATCAAGCGCATGCTCCAGGGATTTGAAGAAGGCATCCTTGAGCTTCGGCACCACTCCCATTGAACCGATTCCCTGGACATTTGAATGTCCACGCAGTGGAAGGAGGCCGCATCCTGGTCTGCCCAGTTGTCCGGTTGCTATCGCGAGGTTGGCGATCATCCGGACGTTGTCGACACCATGTGCATGGTGGGTGATACCCATTGCCCAGCAGCAGATCATCCGGCTCGAGGCGGCACAGTGACCGGCGACCTGTTCGATGACATCCCTGGAAACTCCGCCGTACTCGATGATCTGCTCCCACGTGGTTCCACTTGCACGTGCTTCGAACTCGGGCCAGCCGATCGCATGCTCCGATACGAAGGAGCGATCGATCGAGTCTCGTTCCACGAGCGCCTTGATGACACCCAGCAGGATCCACTCGTCTCCGCCTATGTGCCCCTGCACGTACAGGTCATTGATTCGTGATGCCCGCAACATGCTGCGCCAGTCCGAGGGGACCTTGAAGCGATCAAGTCCAAGTTCACGGAGTGGGTTGATGATGATCACGACTCCACCTCGTCGCCGGACTTCGACGAGCGTCCTCATGAAACGGGGGTGATTAGAAGAAGGATTTGCTCCAATCACGAGCACTAGGTCGCAGTGTTCGAGATCCTCGAGCACGACGGTTGCCGTCCCTGAGCCCGTTACGGAGGTCAAGCCCACACCCGAAGCCTGGTGACAGTAGTAGGAGCAGTTGTTGACATGATTCGTCCCGTGGAGGCGGGCGAGAAGCTGCAGCAGGAAACCTGCTTCGTTTGATGACCGCCCCGAAAAGTAGAAGAAGGACTCCTCGGGCTTCGTCGACTTCAAGCGGGAGGCCACGCGATCAAGTGCATCGTCCCAGGTGATGGATCGATAGCGGGAATCCAGCGGGCCGCATGCAACGGGGTGCAACAGCCTGCCGGAGGCATCCAGTTCACGGGGAGTCATCTCGGCCAGTCGCTCGACCGGAACATCATCGAAGAAGTGCCGGGGCAGACCCCCCTGCATGTCAGCGGCCATCGCCTGGACCGACTTCTTGCAGACCTCGGGAAATCGGCCCTGTTCATTGACCATGCCACCCTTCTGGCCCCCCATGCCCAGTGCACATGTCTTGCAGGCGTTCCGGGATCGAAGGGCTGCCCACATGCGAAGGAATCCACCAGCAGCGTGGGACTGCTTCAGTACATACCGGATGGCCGGCCATCCACCAGCTGCTTTTGGAAATCGCATGCGGCAATGGTACTCCTCACGAGGGGGTACCATTGCCGCATGGGATCGAAAGCGTCACGGGGCGGTCGCGTCCTGGTCATCCAACCCGACCCGATGAGCTCTGCGCTGCTCAGCGAGCATCTCCTCGCCGATGGTCACAAGGTCTGGGTTGCTGAAACAGCCCAGGAAGGTGTCAAGCAACTCGAAGATGAGACGTTCGACATCGTGCTCCTCGATCTGGACCTTGCCGATCGACGGGGCTTCGATCTGCTCAAGCAGATCAGGTCCACCTACATTCCAGCGGTCCTTCCTGTCATCGTCTCCTCAGCTCGCGAGCATTCAGATGCGATTGTCGAGGCATTTGCTCTTGGAGCGAACGACTACGTCACGAAGCCGATCAACCTGCCGGTGCTCCGGGCACGGATCCAGGCGCTCCTGGCAGTCCGGGCGATGCCCATCACCGACGAAACCTCGGATTCCTTTCCCTTTGCGGCAACGGAGGTGGACCTGCCCGCGATCGACCAGCGACTGCAGCGAGCAGAGGGTGGTGCAAGAAAGCTGCGATCAATCTGCGACATCCTTCGGGATGTCCTTGATGCAGAGCGAGCATCGGTCTACAGGTACGACAAGGCACGCCATGAACTGCTCACGGTCGTAGCCCACTCGGACGAGTCGTCCGGGAGCAACGAGTCGCTCCTGATTCGCATGTCGGCCGACGAGGGGCTGGCCGGGGCCGCCCTGCGTGCTGATGAACTGCAGAATGTCCCCGACGCCTATGAAGACGACCGCTTCAACCAGTCATTCGACCAGAAGACAGGGTTCCGGACTCGATCCGTCATCTCGTTCCCCCTGCACGCATATGAAGGTGAGCTCATCGGGGTTGCGCAGGTGCTCAATCATCGTGATGGCACCTTCAACGAGGAACATGTCCGGATGATCGAACAGCTTGCACCTCGATGTGCAGGCGCATTGTCCCTGGCCTTCTTCGAAGCAGACTCGGAACTGGAACTGGCAAAGACGATCGAAGCCGTTCCCGGAATCGACTCCCTCGCCGACACCATTCTTCCAGCGATTCCCGGCATCGCGGACGACACGCGGCTCCAGGCCACCGCTCGGCCCGAAGTCAAGAACCCCCATGCCCTGGTCGGCAAGACGATCGGGAGGTACCGCGTCACACAGGTGCTCGGCATCGGTGGCCAGGGGTTCGTCCTTGATGCCGAGGATGAACTCATCGGGCGAGCAGTCGCACTGAAGATGGTCAACATCGACTACAGCAAGAATCCTCTGACCCGTGAGCGGTTCATGAACGAAGTTCGAAGCATGGGGCAGATCAATCACCCGAACACGGTGGCGATCCATGATGTCGGCGAATACGACGATGCCCTGTTCATCGTCATGGAAAAGGGGGACGGGGGAACAGCGTGGAAACTCATGAAGGAAGAGGGGCGGGTCCCCTGGCATCGAGTCATCGACATCATCAGTGATGCCTGCAATGGACTCGATGCCGCGCATCGGCGGGGAATGATCCACCGTGACATCAAGCCGGACAACATCCTGCTAATTTCAGACGGCACGGCCAAGCTCACAGACTTCGGTCTTGCACTGGCTCCGAATGCTGAGGACATCGCAGGATCCGGTCGCATCGTCGGCACTCCCCATTACATGAGTCCAGAACAGTGCCGAGGCGATGATGTCGACCATCGCAGCGACATCTACTCGATGGGTGGGACCTTCTACCACATGCTTACCGGGGAACCTCCCTACCCGGAACGAGCAAGTGTCCACGACCTGCTGACCTCGCATTGCGATGATCCCGTACCTGATCCACGTGCGATCGATGCGGACCTTCCAGCCGAATGCACCGCCATCGTTCGGACTTCAATGGCGAAGAAACCGGATGATCGATATGCCAGTGCCGTTGAAATGCTCCAGGATCTCACGTGGCTGCGTGAACTTGCACGTCGCGTTGATTGATGCACGGAAGAGAACTCTCCTCCCTGCTGCCGCGTGGTACCATGCGATCCTTGTCCAGGATTGAATGAACATGCACGATGAGAATGAAACAACCATCGAATCGATCTTCGCCCAGGTCCATGTTGAAGGCCGGACGCTCATAGCACGGCTTCGAGGGCCGTCCATCGCCCAGCGAGAATCCGAACTCATCACGCAGGTTGTTGCCCAGGAAATCGAATCAGCTGACACACTCTGCAAGTACCTCGTGCTGGACATGGAGGATGTCGAGTTCCTGAGCAGCATGGGCATCGGGCTGCTGATCGATCTGCAGTCCCGCGCCAAGGCGAAGAAGATGAAGACGGTGCTTTCAAATGTCGGCGAGAAGCTCGACGAACTGCTTCGGCTCGTCAAGCTCGAGAGAGTGCTCACGCTCTGCCGCACCGAGCAGGAATTCTCCAAGGCGATCAAGAAGAAGTGACTTCCTTCGCCACGCTTGAAATCTGATCCCAGCCCCTTCGTACATGATCCCGGGTCGTGCTCCACTGTCCTATGGCAAGGCGGAGAACGAGTCGGCCACCGACTTCACAGTGCGTCAGGCTCATTGAACCGGATGCATTTACCGCCTCCATGATTGCACGGGTCGCCTCATCCCCGGCTTCATGCCTGAAACAGGCCAGGGTCAGAGAGACAGGGGCTGCAAGCTCAAAGCCATCCGTCTCGTCGATCCAGGAGGCAAGTTCCCTGGTGATCTCGACGTGCTTCCTCACCATTGCCCGCAGTCCTTCCAGCCCAACGACCCTGTAGAGGAACCAGAGTTTCAACGAGCGGAACCTGCGACCGAGCTGGACATGCCAGTCACGGTAATCCACGACACCACCCGAATCCGTGGCCTTGTTTCGAAGGTACTCGGGCATGATCGACATCGAGTCTACGAGCAGCGATGCGTCCTTCAGCCAGAGACAGGAGCAATCGAAGGTCACGCCCATCCACTTGTGTGGGTTGAATGACCAGCTGTCCGCCTGCTCAACGCCTGCATGCATCCACCTGTGTTCCTCGCAGAGTGCTGCTGTTCCAAACATCGCGGCGTCGACATGGAGCCAGCATCCGTGTTCCTTCGCCAGTGGAGTGATGGAATCAACGGGATCGAAAGCGCCTGTGGCCGTGGTGCCAAGAGTCGCACAGATGAAGAAGGGCCTGCAGCCGGCAGCCATGTCCTTCTTCATCATGGAAGCCAGGGCGAGGGGATCCATGGCCATGTGTTCATCCGTTTCGATGAGGCGAAGGTTCCTCGAACCGATACCGCAGATGCGAGCGGACTTCTCGATGCTCGAGTGCGACTGGGCCGAAGCATAGGCGACCAGTGGTGACGAGTCCTGGGAGAGCCCCTGGCTGTTGCCGGCTCCGCCCGTGGCCTGTTCTCGTGCTGCAACCATGCATGCGAGGACGGCACTGGATGCCGTGTCCTGAATGACACCGCCCCCGGGCCCGGGTGCATCGAATCGGAAATGAGCAGGAAGACCAAGCGCTTCCACCGTCCAGTCCAGCATGCGCATCTCAAGCTCGGTACACGCGGGGCTTGTTGACCAGAGCATGCCCTGCACTCCCAGGCCGCTTGAAAGCAGATCCCCGAGTACGGACGGCTCACTGGAGTTGCTCGGGAAGTACCCGAACCAGTTGGGTGATTGCCAGTGTGCAATCCCTGGAAGCAGATGTGTCTCGACATCCTCGAGGATCGCAGTGACATCCCCTGGAAGTTCCGGTGCTGATGCCGGCAGTGATTCCATGATGGATCCCGGGCTGGACTTGGACAGGACCGGGTACTGTTCTACACCAGCTCGATACGAGGCGATCCAGTCGATGAGGGCATGCCCATCACGCCTGAACTCCTCCGGGGTCATGGCGGCATCATGCGAACTCATGTGTCATGCCGGAAGTTTCTGGAGTTGCGAATCGACCTCTCCGATGAGCCGTTTCATCGTCGACGGACCGAAGTTGAACTCGAGTTCTGCGGCCTCGAACAATTCCGGCAATGCCCTGGAGCCACCCAACGACAACGCCCTCCGGTAGTTGGCAATGGCTTTATCCGGGTCATCCTGGTACTGCAGCCAGAGTTGCAAAGCCCCCAATTGAGCAATGCCATATTCGATGTAGTAGAAAGGCACGCAGAAGAGATGCAGTTGACGATGCCACTGCTTGGCTCGCTGTGCTTCGAACCCTTCCCAGTCAACATTCGGACCATAGAGACCATCAAGCTCGAGCCAGTAGATGTCCCGCTGTTCCCTCGTGTGATCCGGATGCGTGTAGATCCAGTGCTGGAACGCATCAATGGTCGCGATCCACGAAAGTGAACGGACGATGCCCTCCAGGTGCGCCCGCTTCGAACGGGCCGCCGCCTCGGGATCATAGAACTCATCGAGGTAGGGATGGGCCATCAGCTCCATGCTCATCGACGCCACTTCGGCGAACTCGATCGGAAGGAACTCACTTCGATAGGCCACCAGTGGCTCGTCGCGTGACAGCATCGCGTGGAACGCGTGCCCGGCCTCGTGCACCATCGTCTCCAGGTCACGCTGCAGCCCAGCTGCATTCATGAAGATGAATGGCACACGCTTCCGAGAACGATCGTACTGGTAGCCTCCGGGCGCCTTGCCCTTCCTCGAATCCAGGTCAAGGCAATCACCCCCGCGAAGCGTATCGAACATCGAACCGAGGGAGGAATCCATTCGGTGAAAGAGCCGGGACGAACGATCGACGAGTTCATCCGACGTCTCGAAGGGACGCAGTGGTGCCCGTCCCTTGATATCGACCTCCAGGTCCCAGGGCCGGAGTGCATCCAGTTCAAGTGCAGTTGAGCGATCCGCATTGAGTTGGTGATAGACCGGTACGCAGATCGATCGTGCAGCTTCGTGGAACTGCCGGCAATCCTCGGGCCTGTAGTCGAAACGATGCATTGCGGCAAAGGCGTACTCCATGAAGTTCTCGTGGTCAGCATTGATCGCAACCTGGTGGCGGAGCCTGACCATCTCGTCAAAGATCGAATCGATCCGGTCATGTTCCTCGTAGCGTCGCATCACCATCGCAGTCCACGCCGATTCACGAACCGATCGATCCGTCTCCTGGATGAACCGACCCATCTGGGGCATGGTCCGTTCTTCCCCCTGGAAGTCGATGGTCATGGACCCGTTGATTTCGTCGTACTGCTGTCCGAGTTTCGTATCCTCGGTCTGGAGGGGGATGTTCTCCTCGCGGAAGAGCTCGATGTTCGCCTCAAGGTTGCGGGCGTACACGCCGTATCGATCGGCATCGAGATCGTCGAGGTGGGGGCACTGAATGATGTGGCGATCAAGCTTGAACGAGATGTCCTTGAGCTTAGGCTGGACATGCTCGACGTACTCGAGGTATGCCTTCGTCGCCTGTTCGTCATCGGTGTGGCAGGTCATCCTGATGTAGAGTTCGGCCTGCGATTCGCTCGCAGCTGCATCGAGTTCACTTCGGTCGATGAGGAGCTGCTCGAGACAGCCGACACATTTCAACTCCCGGTCGATGAGTGACTGATACAGTGGTTCAAGTTGAGACCAGTTGGCTCCATCGATATCGACCGGAACGTGATCATTGGGGGGTGGGTAGGTCATCAGGTTGACTCCATGAGTTCAGTCTCTGTTGCTCGGGCAGCAACCGGAACGGTAGCAACACCCAACTGTTCATGCACACTGGCCCCGAGGGCACCGGCATGCAGCGCATCCGTGCAGGGTACGAAGAGCGTTGATCCGCTGCCACTGACATGAGCAGGAAGTTCTGCAATGGCCTGTACCTGGTCCATGAGTTCACCAAGGAGAGGCGCAACCCTGGTTGCAGGTCCAGCGAGGTCATTGAAGAACAGGGAGGGATCGGGTGGGGATGAGATGGCTCCTGCCACGACATCCGCCTTGAACATTCCCTGTTCACCCTCATCAAAGGCCTTGTAGACAGCGCCCGTAGAGCAGGAGAACGCTGGCAGGACCAGCACTGCATGGAACTCCGGAACCTGCTCGTGGCACTCGAGGGTCTCCCCGACACCACTGACCATCGCGCTGCCTCCATGAAGCATGAAAGGCACATCACTTCCCAGGCCCATCGCGATTGACTCCAACTCTTCGGGATCCAGGTTCAGGTCGAAGAGTCTGTTCAAAGCACGGAGCATCCCGGCGGCATCGGCTGATCCACCGCCAAGACCACCTCCAACAGGGATTCTCTTCTGGAGTTTCACTTGGACAGGCAATGCACGCCCGACATGGGCTTCAAGGGCCATGTGGGCACGAACTGCAAGGTCATCTGTAATCGACCAGTCGATTTCAGAGGTCTGGGGGGCATCTTCATGCCAAATCACGGCATACCGAGATAAATACCCCTCCTCGAGCATTGTCACGGCAAGGTCATCCGCAAAGTCGACTGTCACCATCCAGGAGGCAATGGGATGCAAACCCCCGGATCCCGCAGCATCAACAGCAAGCGCAAGGTTCAACTTAGCAGGGCAGGTACATGTCACATGAGGACGCATCGAGATCACAGCGTACTCATTCAGGCTGAGGCATGCCCCTATAATCGATCCCTGCACCAAGGAGCGCGTTCATGCCATTGACTATCACGTATCTCGATGGCCCAATGCAGGATACCTCGATCGAAATCGGCGACGACGTCGAACAGGTACTCCTCGGTCGGGATCCGGAACGATGCCAGATAGTCCTGCCCCCTGATCAGACCATGGTGGGTCGCGAGCACTGCTCGATCATCCGGAGCAGTGGACGTTACTTCCTTGAACTTGGGACGGATCGAGCCGTACGGGTAAACGATGAACTGGTTGAAGGTGGCCGAGCCCTCCCGATGGCATCTGAACTGCAGCTTGGCCCTCGTGGCCCACGCCTGCGGGTCCTCTGGGAGAAATCAAGCCGCCTCGAGGCCACCACCCCCCAGGAAATCGACCACGAGGAACTGGAACGGCGTGAATCCAGGGCCGTTCGAGGAACCGAACTGGATGCACTGGCATCCTCTGCAGGCAGTACGAGGCGTGTCACCTCCGTCGTGGGAATGGTCGTCCTCCTCCTCCTCTTCCTGGTTCCTGTCATCTACTTCGTGCTCCAGGGACGGGTCGGCGAAGTCGACCGCAAGGTTGCCGGCCTTGATCGCCTCGAACGAAAGTACGAAGTGATGTCCGATGCCATGGCTTCAAGTGGAGCCGGACTCCAGGATGTTCTTGCAGGTGCAGCCGAATCGACCTACCTGGTGGTCTACCAGGGGGAAGAGGGCAATGAACTTGGATTTGGAACTGCCTGGGTGGTCGGCCCGGGCTCTCTTGCAACCAACGCCCATGTTGCCGAGAAACTTGAGCAGATCGGTGACACCGGGCGCATCGTCGTCCGCTCCTCCAGCCGGGCGGGAACCATCCCGGTGGATCACCTGGTTGAATCCGCCAGCATTCACCCGGGGTACGGCGAATTTGCCGAGCTCTGGAAGGGATACGTGCCGGTCCGGTTCAATGCGCTGAAGAACATGGAGCATGTCAGATCCGCAGGATCCGGATGTGATGTCGCCATCCTCCGTGTGGGGAATGCAGAACAACTCGCCCCACCGCTGCCACTGGCCGACACGGATACCCACGCTGCACTCAGCGCCGGTGAGCCTGTCGGTTATGTCGGTTACCCGATGGAGGGCATGGCCGTCGAAGGAGTGAACCTGCAACGGCCTACTCCGCAGGTCCAGGTTGGTCGTATCACGGCCATCACCACTGACTTCAACATCTCCGAGAAGGAGTCCTACCCGGGCGAACTCAACACGTTGCTGCAGCATTCACTTCCTGCAACTGGCGGCGCAAGTGGCAGCCCGCTCATCAACTCGAAGGGGCAGGTTGTCGGCGTGCTCAGTGCCGTCAACTTCGCCATGCTCGGCAAGAAGCGTATTCCAACCGGCGTTGGTGTGAACTTCGCCCAACGATCGAACCTTGTTGGTGAAGTCCTTGACGGGCAGACCGGCATGCACGCGACCCGATCCACCTACTGGAGTGAGGAGATCGACGACCTGTACGCATCCGGCCGTGTCGCCCAGAAGGACGTGGACCTCGAGGTCCTCGTCGCCGGGTGGGAGTCGATGATCAGCAACCAGCAGGGCGAAGACGCACTCGTCAGTTCGACCTCCATCGATGACGGCTTCTTCTCTACCGAGACACTGCATGCCAATCCACTTGTCCTTGGTTCCGGTGACGACCTGGGGATCGATATGTATGCCAAGGAGATCGAGTTGAGCCTGGAAGGCAACAGTCACTACCTCCTGGCTGCGGAATCCGATGGGCCGGTCGAACTGGAACTGCTCAACGAGGATGGTTCCCTGGCCGAATCCGTCGTCATCAACGAGTTCATCGAGGTACGACCGGGTCTGAAGGCGATCTCCTTCAAGACGAAGCAGCCCGGCACCGTCCGTGGGCGGATCCTCGCAGGAACCGAGGCAGACCACATGTCCTATTCACTGCACAAAGCACAGGTCGCGAAGGTGACGCCCGAGATCGCACTGAACTGGGTGAAAGAGGAATGGCTCAAGGGCCTGAAGACACCCGATGGCGGAATACCGGAGATCATCGAGGTCGGTCACTGGAGTGGTTCGATCGACACGCCTCACGCAACCCTCCAGGTCCATGCTGCCCAGCAGTTGATCGAGCTCGAGGGTGCAGGTCCCTATCTCCTTGCAGCCATCTCTGATGACAAGGGCGAACTGGACATGCGACTCCTTCGCGGAGATCCGCAGGAAGTCATCGCGGAGGATGATGCCGATGACTGGTATCCCTGCATCGCTTTCGATGCAACGGGCAAGACCCGACTCGAGGCGGAGATCTTCTCTCCGAAAGCAGGAGCCTCGTACCGGATCTGGCTCTTCAAGACACGCTGATTCCTACTCGCCCTGGTCCTGGGCGACATGCTTCTGAAGCATGCGCTCGTAGTCTGCAAGATCAACCTTCATGAAGAGCGTCGCAAGTTCAGGATCGAACTGGCTGCCGGCATTGTCACGAACCTCGCCCAGCGCGTGTTCCTTGTCGAGCGCACCCCGGTAGGCCCTGGCCGAACTCATGGCATCGAAGGCATCGGCTACGCCAAGTATCCGGCCGAAGTAGGGAATTTCCTCGCCGGAGAGACCATCCGGGTATCCCTTGCCATCCCATCGTTCATGATGTGAACGCACACCATCCATCATCGCCTGCAGTTGCGGAACGTCCTTGAGGATCCGACATCCTGTCACGGGGTGTTCCTTGATCCGATCGAACTCCTCGTCGGTCAGGCGATCTGGTTTCCGAAGGATCGACTCCGGTATTCCGATCTTGCCGACATCGTGGACCAGGCCACTGACATGCAATCGATCAAGTGCGTCCTCGCCAAGGCCGGCAACGCGTCCCAGTTCCCTGCCCAGCCAGGCAACCCGTTCCGAGTGGCCCCGGGTGTAGGTGTCCTTGGCGTCGATAGCCGCCACGAGGGCTCGCACGGTCCCGAGGAAGAGTTCACGCCGCTCCTGGGCAAGTCGTTGTTCAAGGTCGATCCGCGCGAGGCTGGCGTTGGCCATGGCCGTGATCCGACCAAGTCCTGCGCAGTACTCCATGTCGTTTCGGTCGAAAGGACGGGCGCTCTTGCCACGATTGTCCAGGTACAGGCAGGACACGACAGCGGGGCCGACCTTGATCGGGATGCAGAGCGCCTCCTGGATCCGAAGTTGCCGGATGCTCTCCGTGGGATTGTGTTCCTCAGCCCATTCCTGGGTGAAGTGCACCAGTTCGCCTTCGCTTGCAGCTCGCAGCAACGTGCGACTGAAGATGGCCGACTCCTTCCCCAGGTCGCCCGTACACGTGATGACGTCAACCACGTCATCCTGCCCAAGCGGGCGAAGCATGGCCGCATTCTCGAAGCCCGTGCCGTTGATGGCGGCCTCGACAACAGCCTCGGCCAGTTCCTGCTCGTTCGTTGCGCCATGAATCGAACTTGCACAGTCAAGCAGCAGTTCCAGTCGCTCCTTGGCCATCTGGGTACCGCGAACATCGGGCATCCGCGTCAGTCGAGGATCCTCGCTTGTGTCCTCGGGTGATGAGGAGGTCACAGGGGCAAGTTGCTCGGTCTGTTCACCGTCGAATGCAGGATCGAGCACCTGGAAGGTCCAGGGTTCGATGACGACCAGGTCACGGTGTCGAAGCAGGACTGCATGGTCCGGGTCGATCCGGGTTCCATTGAGCCATGTACCTGCCTTGCTGCCCTGGTCGGTAATCGTCCACTGGCCACCATCGGGCCCCAATCGAAAATCAAGTTGGGCGTGATCACGTGAGACGGTGTTGTAGGACTCCAACTGCAGGTCACACTTGGATCGTCGGCCGATGCTGCAAGGGCCTGGTGGCACGAGCATGATCGATCGCGGATCGGGCCCCGCCACGGACGTGAACTTCAGAGTTGTGTCCTTGTCCTGGGTCATCAAGCCTGCCTTGCTGCCTGCGTTTCGGTCATGGTACAACCTAGACCCCAACCAAACCTGCCGTACAGGAGAGCGCCCATGTCCATTCCAATTTCAACGACCTTCGACATCCAGGGCTACCGCATCGTGGAATACAAGGGCGTCGTACGCGGCATCGTGGTCCGGGCGCCGACCATTGCCCAGGGCATACTCGGCGGCTTGAAATCCGTCGTCGGTGGGAAGATCGGTGCCTATACCGACATGTGCGAACAGACGCGCAGTGATGCCTTCGACCACTTGATGGAACATGCCGAACAGGTAGGGGCCAATGCCGTCGTCGGCTTCCGCTACGACTCGTCGGAGATCGGTGAAAGCTCCACGGAGGTGCTCTGCTACGGCACGGCGGTGGTCATCGAGCCTGCCTGAGCAGCCCGCGGTACCCTGATGGGTCATGACCGACCTGCCCAAGCAACCTGGCGATCATTCCCTGGAAGAAACGATCAACGATCCTGAGCCTCGGTCGTTACCTGGGCCTGGTTCAGATCAATCTCATGCCATGCCCGAACGCATCGGTCCCTACCGGGTCAAGCGGTTCATCGGCCACGGTGGCATGGGCAGCGTGTACCTCGCCCAGCAGGAGAGTCCACGACGCGACGTAGCAGTCAAGGTCATGAAGCCTGGCGTCGTCTCCAGCACGTCGCTGCGTCGATTCGAGTTCGAAGCCCAGGTGCTTGGTCGGCTCCAGCATCCCGTGATCGCCCAGATCTACGAAGCCGGCACCTTCGATGACGGCAGCGGGACCCGACCCTACTTCGCCATGGAGTACATCTCCAGTGCCAAGGAACTTGGTGACTACATCGAATCAAAGCAACTGGATGTCCGGGACCGGCTCGAACTCATACGCAAGGTCTGCGAAGGTATCGAGTACGGCCACCAGCGAGGCGTGATCCACCGCGACCTCAAGCCGGGCAACATACTTGTCGGTGTCAACGGACAGCCGAAGATCATCGACTTCGGTGTCGCTCGAAGCACGGACAGCGACGCTGTCAGTGCCACCCTCTCGACCGAATCCGGGCAGCTCATCGGCACACTCCAGTACATGAGCCCTGAGCAGGTGGATCTCGACCCAGCCGACCTCGACACCCGCAGCGACGTGTACGCCCTCGGCGTGATCCTCCACGAAGTGTTGACAGGCGAGTTTCCCTACGAGCTCACTGGCGCCAGCATCACGAAGGCGGCGCAACTGATCAAGGAAAGCAAGCCTCGTCGCCTCGGCGAGATCGATGCGAAGTTCAAGGGTGATCTTGAGACCATCTGCCTCAAGGCTCTTGAGAAGGATCGCGACCGTCGCTACCAGTCGGTCGGCGACCTGTCAGAGGACATCAGGCGCTACCTTGCCGACGAGGCGATCATGGCCAGGCAGCCGAGGCGAACGGAGCAGCTCCGCCGTTTCGTTCGAAAGCACCGACTGGCAACGGCTTCGACGATCGTCGTCTCCCTGGCCCTGTTCTCCCTGACCGTACTGTCGGTGATCCTCTACATGGATGCGTCGAGGAACCTCCTCGTCGCTGAGCGATTCAACGAGTTCCTGACCGAGGGGTTTAGCGGTCTTGGTCAAGGGTCGGAGGGGGAAGGTGAGCAGCTTCGGGAAACGATCCTGGACGAGGCGAAGGAGACGCTCTCTCGCACGCTGCCGCCGGAAGAACGCGACAGGCAACTGGCCTTGCTGGAGAATGCGCTCTCCCCGGTGAACTTCACCGATGTCTCCAACACGTACCTGTCCAACAGCATGATCCTGCCGATGATCGAGGGTATCAACGAGGTGTTCGCCGACGTACCATTCTGGCAAGGCGGCATGCTCATGAAATTGGGCATAGCCCTGAAGCACATGGGCCGGAACGAACTCGCCGAAACGCAATTCCTCCGGAGCATTGAACTCCTTGAAGAGGCAGGCGGACCTGAGCACAAGGACACCCTCATCGCCCGGACTTCGCTCGGGGTCCTGCTCTTCCAAAGGGGAGAACTCACCGAAGCGGAGGAGATTTTTCGTTCAGTGCTGCCGAGCTTCCTGGAAGCCTGGGGGCCCGAGCACATTCGGACGCTTGAAGTCCAGGATGCAATCGGAGCCTGCCTGATCGGCCAGGGCCGGTATGAAGAAGGCTCCGCGGCCATCGGTGAGGGCCTTAAAACCCGGCGGCGAATTTTCGGTAACGACGATTACAGAACGCTCGATGTCATGGACAATTACGCTGCATCCCTGACATACCTTGATCGGGATGAGGAAGCCGAGCAGTACGCCCGCGAAGCGTGGCTGGGCTGGCGACGGAACAAAGGTAATGACAGCGTAGCCGCCATGAAATCCCAGTCCTTTCTCGCAGCGATACTCAGCCGCCAGGAACGATTCAGAGAGGCCGAAGAACTCATGCAACCCGTGCTCCTGATCCTTCGCCAGCGTCACGGCAACGACCACGTGTACACGCTCACCGCGATGAGGTACTGGTCCGGTGCGCTGGCAGGACTGGAGCGGTACGAAGAAGCTGAAGCACTGATGCAGGAACGCCTCAAGCTCTGCCTCGCTAGATGGGGAACCGATCATCACCAGACCTTCGAAGCTCGAACCCACCTCATCAAACTCTACATCACGATGGAGCGATTCGAAGATGCCCTGCTCCTGGCAGGGACCAATGATCGCACCTTGAACGATACCGCGTTGGCAAACCGCAGGATGGCCTTGGAACAACTTGTTGAACTTCACGAGGCATGGCACAGGGTCGACCCGGAAGGCGGACACGAAGCCACCGCCGCCGGGTACCAGTCACAACTAGATGCCATCGAGGGTGAACAAGCCGAGGAAGCCGAAGCCGCCCAGCCTACGGTACCCTGATGGATCATGACTGAGCGGCCTGATCAACCTGATGAGCATTCAGAAGAGCCGACCATCGAGCCGCAACCTCGGCCGGTGCCCGGCCCCGATGTCGAGAGCTCCATGGTCATGCCCGATCGCATCGGTCCCTACAAGATCGACGCTGTCATCGGCCAAGGTGGCATGGGCACCGTCTACAAGGCGATGCAGGAATCACCACGCCGAACCGTCGCCCTGAAGGTCGTCAAGCAGGGTGTCGCCTCGCGGAGCACGCTGAAGCGCTTCGAGTACGAAGCCCAGACGCTGGGCAGGCTCCGACACGAGAACATCGCGCAGATCTACGAGGCCGGGACGCATGATGACGGCAGTGGCGCCCGGCCCTACTTCGCCATGGAGTACGTGGCGGGAAGAAAGGAACTGACCGAGTACGCCAACGAAAAGAAACTCGGCACGCGGGAACGCCTGGAGTTGTTCTCGAAGGTCTGTGACGCGGTCCAACACGGTCACCAGCGTGGGATCATCCACCGGGACCTGAAGCCAGGCAACATCCTGGTCACCTCAAGCGGCGTGCCGAAGGTCATCGACTTCGGCGTTGCACGCAGCACGAACTCCGACATGGCCGTGACGACATTGCGAACCGACATCGGGCAACTGGTGGGCACGCTGCAGTACATGAGCCCCGAGCAGTGCGAGGCCGACCCGGATGACATCGACACCCGCAGCGATGTCTACGCCCTGGGCATCGTGCTCTACGAACTGCTCACGGGCAGTCCTCCCTACAGCGTCAGGAACGCGGCGATCCACGAGGCGGTACGCATCATCCGCGAGGAGGAACCGACCAAGCTCTCGACAATCGACCGGCACCTTCGTGGCGACGTGGAGACAATCACCCTCAAGGCGCTGGAGAAGGACCGGGACCGACGCTACCAGTCGGCCACGGAACTCGAGCAGGACATTCAGCGTTACCTGAATGATGAGCCCATCGCAGCCCGAGCGCCTGGTGCACTCGACTACCTGCGTCGATTTGCCCGCAAGCACAAGGCGGCAGCCATCTCGATCGCGGCGATCTTCGTTGTGCTGGTGGCAGCGGTCATCTCGATTTCAATATTTGCCCTCAACGCGGAACGCGCGAGATCTCGTGCTGAAACCGTCACGGACTTCATGACGGGCATGGTCTGGTCGCTGAGCCCCGAATCCGAACGAGGCGGTTCTTCCCAACAGCGCATTGAGCAGATGCTCATGGATGCCTCCACGAACGTACGTGAACGTTTCCCCGATCAGCCGCTGGTCGAGGCGGATATTCGAAGAGTGATCGCAGATACATACCTGGGGCTGGGCCTGTACGACCATGCCGAACAGCAATACAGG